>VOFC01005663.1_pt1 | contig 156411 bp, 207 predicted proteins | sample 5384161 | NCBI WGS metagenome assembly VOFC01 (sample SAMN12384722, study PRJNA508395) | human gut metagenome | isolation source: healthy gut B | host: Homo sapiens | reverse complement strand
ATTCTGAACCAGTTTTAAAATGCACAAGAAAAGGGAGACACCCGGCGGGGGTGCCTCCCTTTGTGCTGCCAGAGGGGATTTTGCAAATGTCCGCAGTATTTTTGCGGGGAGAAGTGTGATAGGCTGGGGGAAAGAGATTTGGAAGCTGCTGAGCAGCAGGATACTGGAAAAAACAAAACAGAAAGGAACATCAAAATGGCAATCAAAGAGTACAGCCGTGCCAGAGACGGCGAGAAAAAAAGCTGAGCCCCAGCTTCCGAGTGAGGGAGTTTGCCTGCAACGACGGCAGCGACCCCGTCATGATCGACGAGGAGCTGGTGGTGGTATTGCAGTGCATCCGGGAGCACTTTGGTAAACCGCTGCACATTACCAGCGGATACCGCACCGGCAGCTACAACGCCCGTCCGGACGTGAACGGCTCCAAAACCAGCCAGCACCTGCTGGGACGGGCCGCAGATTTCTGGGTGGAGGGTGTGACGATCGCTGCCGTGGCAGACTACGCCGAGAAGCTGCTGCCGGAGCGGGGAGGCATTGACGCTACCCCAAGGACAAAGCCCACCCCAAGCGGAAAACGGGCTGGGTGCATGTGGATACCCGGCCGAAAAAGAATTGCCACTGCCTTTGGCGGCTGGGACACCGCGCTGGCAGCGCTTGTGACCTTTATGGCCATTGACTACATTACCGGGCTGATGGTGGCGGGCATCTTCCACACCAGCCCCAAGACGGAGAGCGGAGCACTGGAAAGCCTGGCAGGCTGGAAAGGACTCTGCCGCAAGGGCGTGACGCTGCTGGTGGTGCTGGTGGCCTGCCAGCTGGACAAGGTGATGGGCTCCAGCTTCATCCGGGATGCGGCCATTATCGGCTTTATGGCGAACGAGGCAATCTCGATCATTGAGAATGCCGGGCTGATGGGAGTGCCCATCCCGGAGACGATCACCCAGGCGGTGGACGTGCTGCGGAAGAAAGGGAAAAGAAGAGCAGAAATAAAAAGTGGCGCTGAAATGAAACAGGTGGCTGAGAGGTGGCGCAATGAATTTATATAAATAATGATAATGCGATATAAATTACAATATCGCCGCTCACTCGTAATGAGCAGGTCGTCCGTTCGAATCGGATCAGTAGCTCCAAAAAAAGAAATCCCTGAAAGTTGGTTTGTGAAGCCAGTTTTCGGGGATTTTTGTTTGTGTGTCTTTCTTTTCTTGCAATCCTTGGTCAAATAAGGTACAATACAACAATAGAAAATCATTCTGTCATGGAGGAAATGGATGTTTGATCCCAAACTGAAAGAAGCGCTGGGACGGGTGCAGAAACCCGGCCGCTACACCGGCGGTGAGCCGGGCAGCGTCTATAAGGATAAAGAAAAAGTGGACGTGCGTTTCGCGTTCTGCTTCCCGGATACCTATGAAGTGGGCATGTCATTCCTGGGGGAGAAAATCCTGTATGAGCTGCTCAACTCCCACGAAAACTGGTGGTGCGAGCGTGCTTTTTTATGCCCTGGCTGGACATGAAAGCCGAGATGGAGCGTCTGGGCCTGCCCCTGTACACCATGGAGAGCAAGGACCCGCTCACCGCGTTTGACGCGGTGGGCTTTACCCTCCAATACGAGCTCCTATACCAACATCCTGGCCATGCTGGACTTGGCGGGCATCCCGTTCTACTCCAAAGACCGTGATGACCGCTGGCCGCTGATCGTGGCGGGCGGCCCCTGCGCCTGCAACGCCGAGCCTATTGCGGATTTCTTTGACGTCATCCAGCTGGGCGAGGGTGAGAATCAGCTGCCCGGCATCTGCGCCGAAATTGAGAAAGCCAAAAAGGAGGGCGGCGTCTCCAAGAAAGAGCTGCTGCTCCGAATTGCTAAAATTCCGGGCGTGTATATCCCGGCGTTCTACGATGTTACCTATCAGGAAGACGGTCGGATCGAAGCCATCACGCCCAATGAGCCGGGCGTTCCGGCCAAAATCACCAAGGCCATCATCAAGGATCTGAACGAGTTCACGCCGCCGACAAATTTCGTCGTCCCAATGGTGGGTGCCATCCAGGATCGCGCCAGCATTGAGGTGCTGCGCGGCTGTGTCCGTGGCTGCCGTTTCTGCCAGGCGGGCTTTGTACCGCCCCATGCGCCAGCGGGATGCCAATTTGCTGAACAAGGCCGCCCAGGAGCTCTGCTCCAACACGGGCTACGAAGAGCTCAGTCTGTCCAGCTTGTCCACTTCCGACCACGGCCAGCTGGAAGAGCTGTTGGATGATTTGAACGAGTGGGCACCCAAAGAGCATGTCAGTCTTTCGCTGCCGTCTCTGCGTGTGGACAACTTCTCCGAGAGCCTCATTGAAAAGACCACCAAGGTGCGCAAGAGCGGCCTGACGTTCGCGGCGGAGGCCGGTACCCAGCGCCTGCGCAATGTCATCAACAAAAATGTTACCTGGGACGAGATCGAGAAGACCTGCCGAATTGCATTCAAGGGCGGCTATTCTTCGGTCAAACTCTACTTCATGATGGGCCTGCCTACCGAGACGCTGGAGGATATCGAGGGCATTGCCGAGACGGCCCAGAAAGTCGTAGACCTTTATTATAGTATGGACCATGCCAAGGGCCGCGGCGTTCAGGTGACCATCAGCTGCGCCTGTTTTGTGCCCAAGCCCCACACGCCGTTCCAGTTTGTGCCCATGGATACGGCGGAGACCCTGCAGGCCAAGCAGAAGCATCTGCTGGAGAGCGTGCACAGCCGGAAGATCAAGGTCAACTACCACGACAGTACCACCAGCTTCCTCGAGGGCGTGTTTGCCAAGGGTGACCGCCGTCTGGCTCCGGTCATTCTGGAAGCTTACAAGCGGGGCTGCTACTTCGACGGCTGGGAGGAGTGCTTCAAGTACGATACCTGGATGCAGGTGTTTGAAGACCTGGGCGTTGACCCGCGCTTTTACTGCCAGCGTCCCATCGGGCTGGATGAGGTGACGCCCTGGTCTCATATGGACTACGGCATTACCCATGATTTCCTGGTTCGGGAGTACAACAAGGCTCTTGCTGCCCAGACCACCAAACCATGCAACCGTGCCTGCAGCGGCTGCGGTGCCAATCATCTGTTAGGAGGTCCCTGCTTTGATTACAGTCAGAATCTCGTTTAAAAAGAAGAATGAGGCCTCCTATATCTCGTTGCTGGACATGCAGCGGGTCATGCAGCGGGTGCTCAAGCGGAGCGGCCTGCCCGTGTGGCACACGCTGGGTTTCAACCCCCATATCTACATGACCTTTTGCCTGCCCGCTGTCGCTGGGGCAGGAGAGTGAGTGCGAGTGCGTGGATGTCAAGACCGAGGCTGAGGCTCCGGATTTTGCCCAGTGGAAAGAAGCACTCAACGCGATCATGCCTGCGGGCATCGAGGTCTACAACGTAGAGCCGGTGCAGATGAAAGCGGACCTCATTGCCTATGCCTGCTATGAGATCAGCTACCCGGCGGATGCTGCTCCGGTACTGGCTCAGTACAATGCACTGGAGAGCGTGCCGGTGGAGAAAAAGAGCAAGCGCAAGACAAAGACCGTGGAGCTGAAAGAATACGTCCCGGCACTGGAGCTGCACGAAGCAGGAGAGTGGGTGCATTTCCCCATCTGCCTGCCGGCTTCTCAGGACCTGACGCTCAACCCCTCGCTGCTGGTGGCGTTTCTGGAAGAAAAATTCGGCCTGCCCGCGGCAAACGCCAACATCCTGCGCACGAAATTCCTGACAGCGGACAAGAAAGTGTTTGCGTAAAAATTTTCTTGGATTTTTTGTTCAAATCGCTTGCTTTTACACGCGTTTTGTGATATCCTATTTAGGCGTTAGTGTCCGCTGAAAAACCACAGCGGGGTTAATGACACGTTATCATTAAACGGGCGGTCCTCTGACGGCGGGTTTGCCGTGTATGAACGTCTAAAAACAAATGGAGGATTCAAGAATGGACGCACTGAAGATTATCTCTGAAGCGCAGCATCAAGGCTGAGAAGCCCCAGTTCAACGTTGGCGATACCGTCCGCGTTGATGTTCGTATCAAGGAAGGCGACCGTGAGCGCATCCAGGTCTTTGAGGGCACTGTGATCGCCAAGAAGCACGGCGGTATTGAGGAGACCTTTACCGTCCGCCGCGTGGCTTACGGTGTTGGCATCGAGCGTGTCTTCCCCATCAACAGCCCCTTTGTTGAGAAAGTTACCGTTGTCCGCAAGGGCAAGGTCCGCCGCGCAAAGCTGTTCTACCTGCGTGGCCGTACGGGCAAGGCTGCCAAGGTCAAGAGCGATATTTGATGATCCCCGGTTCAAAACGGGAGAAAAGGGACAACTTGTTGTCCCTTTTTTCTTTATTTATCGGTCAGCTGCACAAAACTGCAGCCGCCTGCAGATTGTGAGGTGCATTGAAAATGGACGAACAGGTGTGCCCGGCAGCTCAGCCAAAGGCCGGAAAGCCGCTCCGGGGCAGAACCTGATGGAATGGTACGAGGCGCTCATTTCGGCCGCGCTGGTGCTGGTGCTGGTCTTCTCGTTCTTTTTCCGCATCATTCAGGTGGACGGCAGCTCCATGGTGCCCACGCTGGTCAATGGCGACAAGCTCATCGTCTGGGGCGCGGGGTATGAGCCGCAGCGCGGTGATGTGGTCATCGTGGACAGCTACACCTCCTACGGCAAACCGCTGGTCAAGCGGGTCATTGCCAAAGGCGGCGACACCATCCGCATTGATTATTCCACGGGCGCGGTCACGGTGAACGGGGAGCTTTTGCAGGAAGATTACATTGCGGAGCCCACCTACCTCGGCTATGATGTCGAGTTTCCGTATACCGTCCCGGAGGGAACGGTCTTTGTGATGGGCGATAACCGCAACGCCTCGCTGGACAGCCGCTCAAGCTATGTGGGCTGCATTGACGAACGTGATATTTTGGGCAAAGTGCTGCTTTGCTTTTTGCCTTTTTCGGATTTTGGAGTGGTAAAATGAACAATCAGGAACCCCGGTTTGCAAACCAGTTGAATATCCAGTGGTTTCCGGGCCATATGACCAAGACCCTCCGCATGATGGAACAGGAGATCCAGCATGTGGATGCCAGCCTGGTCCTGCTGGACGCCCGCATCCCGCTGTCCAGCCTCAACCCGGAGATCGAGCGGATCACGGCTCGTAAGCCGAAGCTGTATGCGCTGAACAAGGCGGACCTGGCAGACCCCGCCGTGACGGAAGAGTGGATCAAATATTTCCATGCGGCAGATGCCGGCTGCGTGGCCATCAGCGCCAAGCAGAAGGGCGGCGCAAACGCCGTGCAGACTGCCATTGAAAAAGAGCTCTCCGGCCTGCTGGCCCGCCGCCAGAACCGCGGCATGGGTGGTGCCAAGACCCAGGTGATGCTCTGCGGCATCCCCAATGTGGGCAAATCGACTTTTATCAATACGTTTGCGGGCTCGGCCCGTGCCAAGGCGGCAGACCGTCCCGGTGTGACCAAGGGCAAGCAGTGGGTCAGTACCGAGAAATTTGACCTGCTGGACATGCCCGGCGTGCTCTGGAAAAAGTTTGATTCCAAGACCATCGCCTCCAATCTGGCATTCATCGGTTCCATCAAGGACGATATTCTGGATGTCGAGGAACTAGCCATGAACCTGCTGGACGAGGTGCGCCGCAATTACCCGGAACTGGTGGCTCAGCGCTATAAGCTGGATGCCGAGACGCTGGCCCTGCCGCCCTATGAGCTGATGGAGGCCATCGGACGCAAGCGTGGTCTGCTGGTGCGGGGCGGCGAGGTGAACACCGAACGCTGCGCGATTATGCTGGTGGATGAATTCCGCGCCTGCAAGTGGGGCCGTATCTCGCTGGAGCGCCCGCCCCAGCGAGATGATCTGGCAGATTTTGCGGAGGATGACGACGAATGAAGCGCCGGACGGACGAAGAGATCTCAGCACCGCTGTATGAGTACGACGCCGCCATCCGGGCGCAGTACGGCTGTTTTGCAGGCGTCGATGAAGCCGGGCGGGGACCACTGTGCGGCCCGGTCTGTGTGGCGGCCTGCATTCTCGACCCGGAAAATCCGGTGTATGGCATCAACGACTCCAAAAAGCTGACTGAGAAAAAGCGGGAAGCCCTTTTTGATGAAATCGTGGAAAAAGCTCTGGCCTACAAGATCATTTTTGTGGGGCCGGAGATCATTGACCGCGACAACATCCTCAACGCCACCATGGGTGGGATGCGGCAGGCCGTGGAGGGGCTGGACATCGTGCCAAACCTCGTTCTTGTGGACGGCAACCGCACGCCCAAAGATCTGCTCCTCCCGGCCCAGCCGGTGGTCAAGGGAGATGCCACCAGCGCCAGCATCGGCGCGGCCTCGGTTCTGGCAAAGGTCAGCCGTGACCGTTACATGCTGGAGCTGGATCAGCAGTACCCGCAGTACCAGCTGGCAAAGCACAAAGGCTACCCGACAAAACTCCATTATGAACTCATCGAGCAGTACGGCATCCAGCCGTTCTACCGCCGCAGTTTTTTAAAAAAGCAGGGCTACTGGCCGGAGGGAAAGTGATGAACCGGGCAGAGGTCGGCCGACGCGGGGAGGCTGTGGCTGCCCGCTTTTACCAGAAACAGGGCTGCCTGCTGGTGGCCCACAACTACAGCCTGCCGGTAGGGGAGATCGACCTCATCCTGCGGGAACCAGACGGGACACTGGTTTTCTGCGAGGTAAAGACCCGCCAGCCGGATTCTCTGACCACCCCTGCTGAGGCAGTGACACCGGCAAAACAGCGGCGGATCCTCCGCACGGCCCAGCTTTATTTGCAGCACACCAACCAGAGTGACCAGCCCATGCGTTTTGATGTTGCGGAGGTGACCCCTCTTGACAGCGGGCGCTGGATGGTACATATTATAAAGGGAGCGTTCACGGCCTGATGGGCCTGCTCCGGTGGGAAAACGGCAGGAACCGGCACTTGCCGCTGCCGTAAGATGGGGCCAAAGGATGGGCCCTCTGGTAAAAAAGGAGCGACAAATCATGCAATTTTACAGCACAAGAGATCGTAACCGCGTGGTGACCTCTTCGGAGGCGATTGCACAGGGCTTGTCCGACGAGGGCGGCCTGTTTGTCCCTGCAAGCTTTCCGCAGGTGGATGTCCAGGCACTTTGTGCGCTGGATTACCCGGAGATGGCAGCGGTCATCGTGGGGGAATACCTGACGGATTATTCCAAAGAGTTCCTGGCACAGGCAACGAAAACGACCTATGGTGCAGCGTTCGGCGGCAAGGCGGGCTATCTGGCTCCGGTGTCGCAGGACGTCTATGCGCTGGAGTTGTGGCATGGCCCTACCTGCGCGTTCAAGGATTACGCCCTGCAGCTGATGCCGAAGCTGTTGGTGGAGGCGAAGAAGAACCTTGGCCGCACCGAGAAGACCCTGATCCTGGTGGCGACCAGCGGCGATACCGGAAAGGCAGCTTTGGACGGCTACCACGACATTCCCGGCGTGGAGATCGCGGTGTTCTACCCCACGGGCGGCACCAGCGAGATCCAGCGTCTGCAAATGGCAACGCAGGAGGGCGGGAATGTCGCTGTTTACGCCGTGCGCGGCAACTTCGACGATGCCCAGACGGGCGTCAAGAAAGTCTTTGGCGACAAGGCCATTGCGGCCCGGCTGGCGGAGCGGAATATCCGCCTTTCCAGTGCCAACTCCATCAACTGGGGACGTCTTGTGCCGCAGATCGTCTACTATTTTGCCGCTTACGCTCAGCTGCTCAAGGCCGGGAAGATTGTGTACGGCGATCAAGTGGATTTCTGTGTCCCGACGGGTAATTTCGGCGATATTCTGGCGGGCTATTACGCCAAACAGATGGGCCTGCCCGTGGGCAAGCTGATCTGTGCTTCCAACGAGAACAATGTTTTGACGGATTTCCTCACCACGGGTACTTACACCGCCAAGCGGGAATTCTTCAAGACCACTTCGCCCAGCATGGACATTCTGGTGTCTTCCAACCTCGAACGCCTGCTCTATCATGTCACGGGCAGCGACGCGGAGGTGGCCGCTCTGATGAAGAGCCTGACCGAGACGGGCAGCTATACCGTCCGCCCCGAGACGCTGAAAACCATTCAGGAAAGCTTTGGCTGCGGCTGGAGCAGCGAGGAGCAGGTAGCAGGGGAGATTCGCGCCCGCTACGAGCAGAATGGCTACCTCTGCGATACCCACACGGCAGTCGCGTTCCATGTGGCAGAGCAGCAGAAGCGGGAGGGCGTGCCCATGGTGGTGCTCTCTACGGCTTCGCCGTTCAAGTTTCCGCGCAGCGTGCTGGAAGCATTGGGCCATACCGCCCCGCAGAACGATTTTGAGGCCATGCAGGAGCTGGAGGCTGTCACCCATCATGACGCGCCCGCAAGCCTTGCGGCCCTGCGCCAGAAAGCAGAGCGCTTCAGCACGGTCATCGACCCGGCGCAGATCGCGCAGGTGGCACTGAGCTACGAGAGCTGAGGCATCTGCAAAACCGAGAACAGGAGTAAACAAACATGGCACTTTTTGTGCTTGGCGATACCCACCTCTCCTTAGGTGCTTCCAAGCCCATGGATATTTTCCCCGGCTGGGATGGCTATCTGGAGCGGCTGGAGCGCAACTGGCGCAAACTCATCACCCCGCAGGATACCATCGTGCTGGCAGGGGACATCAGCTGGGCCATGCGCCTGACGGATACCCGCAAGGATTTTGCGTTTTTGCAGGAGCTGCCCGGCCAGAAGCTCATCATGAAAGGCAACCACGATTACTGGTGGACCACAGCCAACAAAATGAACGCCTACCTCAAGGCGGAGGGCTTTGATACCCTGCATATCCTGCATAACAATTCTTATCGTGTAGAGGGCTACGCCCTCTGCGGCACCCGCGGCTGGCTGTTCGATGTGGGGGGAGCCCCACGACGAGAAAGTCATGAACCGCGAGATCGGGCGGCTGAAAATGAGCCTGGATGCTGCGGAGCCGGGGCTGGAAAAACTGGTGTTCCTGCATTATCCGCCTGTTTATACCGGCACCAGCGCCCCGGAGATCGTAGCCACCCTCAAGGCCTACGGCATCCGGAAATGTTTTTACGGCCACCTGCACGGCAATGCCATCCGCTATGCGGTGCAAGGCGATGTGGACGGCATCCGCTATAAGCTCGTCAGCGCTGACGGGCTGCGGTTTTGCCCCTACCGCATCAATTAAAGGCAGCCCAAGGCAGGAATCCCTGTAAATAAGCTGTCAAAAAAGAACAAAAAGTCAAAATTTGGTCTGGCAATTGTGTCCAAAGCGTGCTATAATAAGCTCTGACGCGATTGTTGCACCCAATTGAGCGCGCGCGTCCCCGCATTTCGCAAACAGCTAGGACGCGGTGCGCGGTTGCAGAGGCAGTTTTCCCGCTGCCCAACGCAATAGAATTTTTGAGTGGAGGATAAACAAAATGAAATTCATCAAGTGCGAAAAGCTCGAGAAGAGCATGGCAGAGCTGCAGTTCTCCATCGACGCTGAGGCCTTTAAGGCCGCGGTGGCCGATGTCTTCAAAAAAGAGGGCAAGAAGTATGCAGTGCCCGGCTTCCGTAAGGGCAAGGCTCCCCGCGCTCTGATCGAGAAGATGTACGGCGCTGACGTCTTTACCTATGATGCCATCAACGAGCTGTTCCCGGCTGCTTATGAGGCTGCCGTCAAGGAAGCTGGCATCGAGCCCGTTGGCCGCCCGGAGGTCACCGTGGATTCTGCAAACGAGACCGACGGCTGCACCCTGACCGTTAAGGTTGCCGTCAAGCCCGAAGTCAAGATTGGCAATTACAATGGTCTGACCGTTGAGAAGACGGTCCATACTGTCACCGACGAGGCTGTGGACGCTGAGCTGAAGCGTGTGCAGGAGCGCAATGCCCGTGAGCTGACCCGTGAGGGCGCTGCTGAGAACGGCGATATCGTGGATATCGACTTTGAGGGCTTTGTGGACGGCGTTCCCTTCGAGGGCGGCAAGGCTGAGCACTACAGCCTGACCCTGGGCAGCGGCAGCTTCATCCCCGGCTTTGAGGATCAGGTCGTCGGCCACTCCGCTGGCGAGGAGTTTGACGTCAACGTCACGTTCCCCGAGGAGTATCAGGCTGCCGAGCTGGCTGGCAAGCCTGCTGTCTTCAAGATCAAGCTGCACGAGGTCAAGTACAAGGAGCTGCCCGCGCTGGACGACGAGCTGGCGAAGGACGTTTCCGAGTATGACACGCTGGAGGCTTTCAAGGACTCCATCCGCAAGAACAACCAGGAGCAGCTCGACAAGCAGGACGATCTGGCTGTTGAGAACGCTCTGGTCGATCAGGTCATCGAGGGCATGGAGGCTGAGATCCCCCAGGCCATGTACGAGACCCGTATGGACGAGATGGTCAACGATTTCGCATTCCGCGTGGAGCAGCAGGGTCTGCGCCTTGAGGACTACCTGAAGTATATGGGTCAGAGCATGGATCAGTTCCGCGCTTCCTTTATGCCGCAGGCTGAGAAGCAGGTCAAGATCCGTCTGGCTCTGGAGGCTGTTGCTGCTGCCGAGAACATCGAGGCTTCTGAGGATGACGTCAGCGCTGAGATCAAGCGCATTGCGGACCAGTACAAGATGGAAGAGGACAAGGTCCGTGAGCTGGTCAATGTCGAGGATCTGAAGAAAGATCTGGCAGTCAACAAGGCCATCGACTTCATCAAGAGCCACGCCAATGTCGTGGAGAAGGCCGCTGAGGCCGAGAAGACCGAGGCTGCTGAATAATTTATTTGGCGCACACGGTCGCATATTGCAGGGCACAGGCCCTGTGAGCAAAGGTTGTTAAAATTGACCGATACGGTGCGGAGTCCCTTTCTGGCCGTATCGGTCAATTTTGCAAATACTATAAACTTTCCATTCAGGAGGCGAACCCTATGAGTTTTGTTCCTTACGTTGTCGAGCAGTCGGCGCACGGGGAGCGTTCCTACGATATCTTCTCCCGTCTGCTGAACGACCGTATCATCGTTTTGAGCGAGGATGTCAATGATACTTCGGCCAGTCTGGTAGTGGCACAGCTGCTGTATCTGGAAGGGCAGGACCCGGATAAGGATATCAGCCTGTATATCAATAGCCCCGGCGGCTCCATCTCGGCAGGTATGGCCATCCATGATACCATGCTGTATATCAAGTGTGATGTCTCCACCATCTGCATGGGTATGGCACTTTCCATGGGGCCATTCCTGCTGGCAAGCGGCACCAAGGGCAAGCGCTTTGCACTGCCCAACGCGGAAATCATGATCCACCAGCCCCTTATTGCAGGCGGCCAGGGCGGCGGCCTTTCCGGCCAGGCGACCGACATTAAGATCCATGCCGATCACATCGTCCGCACCCGCGAGAAGATGAACCGGATGCTCAGCGAGTACACCGGCCAGCCGCTGGAAAAGGTGCAGCTGGACACCGAGCGCGACAACTTCCTCTCCGCAGAGGAAGCCAAGGCGTACGGCCTGATCGATGAGGTCATCGCTCACCGCTGAACCCATGCGGAACGCAATACACCCAGGATAAGGAAAAACGGCTATGGCAAACAACAATTCCGGCAGAGATAAAAACGAAAAAGATCTGGTTTGCAGTTTTTGCGGCAAGCATCAGGACGAAGTGGAGCGGATGATTATTGGCCCGGTGTCAATATCTGCAGCGAGTGCATCGGCCTGTGTGCGGACCTGCTCTCGGACAAGCCGGATCACCAGAGCGGCAGCCGCCCGAGCCGCGGCGGTGCCACCCGGGCCCACATTCAGACCACGGACAGCCTCTCCGTCAACATCAAGACCCCGGCCGAGATCAAAGAGGGCCTGGATCAGTATGTCATCGGGCAGGACGAGGCCAAGCGTGTGCTGGCCGTCTCGGTCTACAACCATTATAAGCGCATCCTGAGCGGTAAAGGCGCGGACGTGGAGCTGCAGAAGTCCAACGTCCTGCTGCTGGGCCCCTCCGGTGTCGGCAAGACCCTGCTGGCCCAGACGCTGGCCAAGATGCTCGGTGTTCCGTTTGCCATCGCAGATGCCACCACGCTTACCGAGGCGGGTTATGTAGGCGAAGATGTGGAGAACATTCTCCTCAAGCTCATCCAGGCAGCGGACTTTGATGTGCAGAAAGCGCAGATTGGCATTATCTATATCGACGAGATCGATAAGATCACCCGCAAGAGTGAAAATCCCTCCATCACCCGCGATGTGGGCGGTGAGGGCGTGCAGCAGGCGCTGCTGAAGATCCTGGAGGGCACGGTGAGCAATGTGCCGCCCCAGGGCGGCCGCAAGCACCCTCAGCAGGAGTTTATCCAGATCGATACCACCAACATCCTTTTCATCTGCGGTGGTGCATTCGATGGCCTGGACAAGTACATCCAGCGCCGCACGGATAAGTCCGCTCTGGGCTTTGGCAGCCCCTCAAGGATAACTCCGTAGAGGCGGAGCGTGCCCTCCTGCGCAAGGTGGAGCCCCACGATCTGGTCAAGTTCGGCCTCATCCCGGAGCTGATCGGCCGCCTGCCGGTCATCACCGTGCTGGACGATCTGGACGAGGACGCTCTGGTGCGCGTGCTCAAGGAGCCCCGCAACAGCCTGGTCAAGCAGTACAAAGAGCTGCTGTCCATGGACAATGTGGAGCTGGAGATCACCGATGAGGCGCTCCACGCCATCGCCCGCAAGACCATTGAGCGCAAGACTGGTGCCCGTGGCCTGCGCAGCGTGATGGAGAGCATCCTCATGCCCATCATGTACGATGTGCCCAACGACCCCACCATCGTCCGTGTCACCATCGACAAGGATACCGTGGAGGGCGGCGAGGCCCACATGGACTATGGTGCGGTGCGCAAGCGTTATAAAAACCAGGCTTCCCTGAGCTGAGGCTCGGCCCACAGCAGGGAAGTGCAAGCCCCGCTGAAAGCTTTTTGCTTTTGGCGGGGCTTTTTGCGGCATCCGACTTGTTTCTGCGGCCAAAATGTAGTAGAATATGAGAGTCTGGATTGCAGTGAAACAAAAATGCAAAAACGCCCTCTGGCAGGGGCGTATGGAAAAACGCAGCCCAGACACAGTGGGAACCAAGGAAGTACGATAAAGGAGTGTGTGCACTATGGCAAATTATTTTGAGATGAGCCGCAAAGAGCTGGCCGCTGAAAAAGCAAAGCTGGAAGAATCGTATAAAGAATTTCAGGATATGGGCCTGAAGCTGAACATGGCTCGAGGCAAACCCGGCCCTCACCAGATGGATCTGGCGATGGGACTTTTGCAGATGACGGATTACACGACTGACGCTGGCACCGATGCCCGCAACTACGGCGACCTGGAGGGTCTGCATGAGGCCCGTGAGCTGTTTGCCGATGTGATGGGGGTCAAACCTGAGGAAGTGTTCGTGGGCGGAAACTCCAGCCTGCAGCTGATGTACAATCTGATCTCGATGGGGTATGCGTTCGGTTTCCCGGAGTCTCCCTGCCCCTGGTCTCAGGTGCCCAACCGCAAGTTCCTCTGCCCGGTGCCCGGCTATGACCGCCACTTTGCCATCACAGAGGAGTTTGGCTTTGAGCTGATCAGTGTCCCCATGAGCCCCACCGGCCCGGATATGGACATGATTGAGAAGCTGGTGGCCGAGGATGACACCATCAAAGGCATCTGGTGTGTGCCCCAGTACTCCAACCCCGATGGCTATACCTACAGCGACGAGACCATTGAGCGCTTTGCGTCCATGAAGACCGCCGCTCCTGACTTTAAAATTTTCTGGGACGAGGCTTACATCGTCCACCATCTGACCGATGAGATCATCGAGACACCGGTCCTGCTGAACCAGTGCAAGAAGTATGGCACGGAAGACCGTGTCTTCATGTTCACTTCCACCAGCAAGATCACGTTCCCGGGTGCCGGTGTTTCGGCGCTGGCCTGCAGCGAAGCCATGATGAAGTACATCTGCAAGCGCTTCTCGGTCATGATCATCAGCTACGATAAGATGAACCAGCTGCGCCATGTCCGCTTCCTGAAGAACAAGGAGGGCGTGCTGGCCCACATGGCAAAGCATCGCCGCCGCCTGGTGCCCTGCTTTGACGCTGTGAAGACCGCGTTCAAAGAGGAGCTGACTCCCTGCGGCGATATCGCCCACTGGACCAACCCCAAGGGCGGCTACTTCATCAGCCTGTACGTCATGCCCGGCTGCGCCAAGCGGGTGGCTGCCCTGTGCAAGGAGGCCGGCCTGACCCTGACCGGCGCCGGTTCCGCTTACCCCTACCACAAGGACCCGGACGATTCACACCTGCGCATTGCACCCACTTACCCCAGCCTGGACGAGGTGGAAACTGCATCCGACCTGCTGTGCGTCTGTGTCCGCCTGGCAGCTGCCGAAAAGCTGCTGGCTGAAAAAGAAGAAGCCTGATCGTTTCCCGTGCTGAAAATCTCCCTGCACCGCCGCTGTGACGGCGCAGCGGAGATTTATTATATTTGGAGGTTTCCCGATTTTTATGAAGACAAAAGGCAAAGCATGGCAGTTGATCGTCACCGTTTTGCTGATCGCGGCGTTTGTCTATACGGCATTCTTTGGCGTCGCGGTCAAGTATGGTGATGTGACCACTCCCTACCTCAAAGGCGCAAAGGACATCCGCTTTGGTGTGGACATCAAGGGCGGTGTCAATGTGACCTTGTCCCGTCCGATGACTATGACGCGACCGATGACCAGCTGGAAGCAGCCCAGCTCGTCATTGAAAACCGTCTGGTGGCTCTCAATGTGACCGACTACGAGCTGTATGTGGATCCCAGCTCCGACAGCCTGATCCTGGAGTTCCCGTGGCAGTCCGGTGAGACCGACTTCGACCCGGAATCTGCCATTGAGGAGATCGGCACCACGGCCTACCTGACGTTCCGGGAGGGGAGCAGTGCCGACGGCGAGCTCATCCTGGACGGCTCCATGATTGAGAGTGCTGCGGCCCAGTACGGCCCTGTCAGCGGCAGCAGCTCGGAATACTATGTCGCGCTCAAGTTTACGGACGAGGGTGCCAAGGCGTTCGGCGATGCCACTACCAAGCTGTACCAGTCCGGCGGCACCATCAGCATCTGGCTGGACGATGAGAATGTCAGCACCGCCACCGTCAATGCCGCCATCACCGATGGCAAAGCCATCATCACCAGCTCGGCATCCGATCCCTTCACGCAGGATGCCGTGGTCAAAATGGCCCGCCAGATCAACTCCGGCTCGCTGCCGTTTGCTCTTTCGGTGGACAGCTATTCTACCGTCAGCCCCAGCTTGGGCGAGAACAGCCTCAGCGCCATGGTGCTGGCAGGCCTTATTGCCTTTGCCCTCATCGTGGTGCTGATGACGGCCCTCTACCGTCTGCCGGGCTTCCTGGCCTGCATCGCGCTGGCCGGACAGGTGGCGGCAACGCTGGCGTTCGTTTCCGGTTACTTCCCGGTGTTTGAGAGCTTTACGCTCACCCTGCCCGGCATCGCAGGCATCATCCTCGCCATCGGCATGGGTGTGGACGCCAACGTCATTACAGCAGAGCGCATCAAGGAGGAACTGCGCAGCGGCAAATCGCTGGACGGTGCCCTCAAGAGCGGTTTTGCCCGCGGCCTGACCCCCATTATCGACGGCAATGTGACCATCGTCATCGTCGCGGTCGTGCTGATGGGTGCCTTTGGTCCTCGGACGGTTTGTTTGCCAAGGCACTGCATTTTGTGTTCTTTGCCTTTGGCCCCTCTACGGCTGGCACCATCTATGCATTTGGCTACACGCTGCTCACAGGCGTTCTGCTCCACTTTGTGTTTGGCGTGTTCGCTACCCGCGTGATGATCCGTGGCGCCGCGTCCATCAAGGCGCTGCGCAACCCCTGGCTGTATGGTGCAGACAAAAAACGCACCGGCAGAGAAGAAGCCCATCAACTTTGTCTCCCTGCGCAAGCGCTTCCTGACCATTTCCGCCTGCCTGATGGCAGCCATCGTCCTCTGCGCCGTGGTGCTGGGCGTCCGGCTGGACACCGAGTTCACGGGCGGTGCAATGATCACCCTGAGCTACGAGGACAGCTTTGACCTCTCTGCTGTTCAGAAGACGGCTTCCGCCGCACTGGGCAGCAAGGACCTGACCCTGCAGACCGGCGAGAAATGTTGCCACCGGGGGAGCAGACGCTGAAGATCTCGATGCCCGGCACCGAGACCGTGACCACCGACGAGGTGCAGAACCTGCTGGATTCTCTGAACGAGCAGTACCCGGACAATGCCTTTGCCCAGCTCTCTGAGCAACGTGAGCGCGGCAATGGGCACCAAGTTCCTCCAGAAGAGTCTGGTGGCTGTGGTGTTTGCACTGGTGCTGATTCTGCTGTACATCGCGTTCCGCTTCAAGAAGATCGGCGGTCTGACGGGCGGCATGATGGCCGTGCTGGCCCTGCTCAACGATCTGATGGTGGTGTTTGGCACCTTTGTGCTCCTGCGCACCCCGCTGGATGGCAACTTTATTGCCGCCATGCTCACCATTCTGGGCTACTCCATCAACGATACCGTTGTGGTCTATGACCGTATCCGCGAAAACCGCAGCCTGATGGGCAAGAAAGCTACCTTTGAAGAGCTGGTCAACCACTCCGTCAACCAGTCGGCCCGCCGTACCGTCAGCACCACGGTGACAACGGTGATGGCGCTGGGCGTTATGTGCATCATCTCCAAGCTGTATGGCCTGGACAGCATCTTCACCTTTGCATTTCCGCTGATGATGGGTATGATCAGCGGTGTGTACACCTCGCTCTGTGTTTCCACTTCCGCATGGGTCGTCTGGAGCGAGCGCAAAAAGGCGGACAAGAACTGATGGCCCACAGCCATTTCCCATTTCCGGCGAAAAAGGCCGAATTCAGGAGGAACTACTATGAAATGTCCTTATTGCGGGGATGAAGAATCCAAGGTGATCGATTCCCGCCCGACCGAAGACGGAGAGCGCATTCGCCGCCGCCGGGAATGCCTGCGCTGCCATATGCGCTTTACCACCTATGAGGTTGTGGAAACGGTGCCCCTCATCGTCATCAAAAAGACAACTCCCGTGAGCCGTTCGACCGCCAGAAGCTGCTCAACGCCATGCTGCGGGCCTGCGCCAAGCGCCCCGTCAGTTACGAGACGCTGGAGCGTGCTGTTAGCAGCATTGAGCAGAGCCTGATGAGCTCCTATGACCGCGAGGTGACCAGCGTCCGCATTGGAGAGCTGACGATGCAGGAACTGAAAAAAGATCGACGAAGTGGCTTATGTCCGCTTTGCCTCGGTCTACCAGCAGTTTGCGGATGTCGAGAGCTTTTTCAATGAACTGAAAAAACTGATGGGCGACCGCAAGAAATAAGACGCAAAACACAGTAAAAGCCGTGTCGGTTTCCGGACAATTTGTTCCGGAGCCGGTACGGCTTTTTTATTTGCCTGTTCAGATGATCCGCCGGGCCAGCCATTCCATCGTCTCCACCTGGACCTGTGCCCGGCGCAGCTCCCCCAAAGGCCTCCTCGGCGGCGTTCATTTCCAGGTGGCCGTCTGCCGCGCGGAGGAGGCTTCCAGCTCTGTAAAATCCTCGGTGCGGAGCAGGTGGTTCATGTGCATCCGCATCTGGTCACACAGGTCAGCCCCATGGGCCAATGCCTTGCGGGCGGTTATGAAATCCTCATCCCGGATGGCTTCCATGGCGGTGTCAATGTCAGAAAAAAATCTCCTCGGCAAAGTGCTGTACTTTCCAGCTGCTGTAAAAGCTGCCACCAGCAGAACGGCCACAATGGCAATACAGGCGTAAATTCGTCTCATGACCTCACACATCCTTTTTGCGGGAGCTGCCGGAGTGGCGGCTCTCTTTTTGAGCAGGAAATAGTCCTCCGTCTCATTGCCCACAAGCAGTAAAATTTCAGAGATCAGGACAGTGTTAGCCTCTGCGGTGCGTTCCAGCCAGGCATGATTCTTACCGCACCAGTGGAGGTTGTCTTCCAGAACCTGCCCGTCCAGGACAAAGGGGATGGTGGCGTTGGTCTGAGTGGTCTTCAGCTGCAGATCGGCCAGCCGGGCCGGTTCCCGTTCCGGCCGCAGGGCGACGGAAAGATTGCCGTTTGTCTCAATGACGGCATAGGAGACATCCCGGGGTCAAAAATGTCCTTTCCGCGCAGGGCTTCCATCAGATCGGTCACAGTCAGCCGAAGCATCCGTAAAGCGTTCTGGTCAATTTGCCCATCCAGGATCACGGTCTTGGGCCGCCCGGACATCAGGTTGAAAAACCACTGGCTCCGGAAACTGAGCACAGACCCCAGCAGTTCCAGCGCGGCGATCAGAAAAAGCGGGATGAGGCTGGCGGTAACAGGCACTTCTTCGGATTCAATGGAGATGGAGGCCAGATTGGAGATGAGAATGGTGGAGACAAGCTCCTCCGGCTGCAACTCTCCCAGCTGGCGCTTGCCCATCAGCCGCATGGAAAACAGCACGCAGAGATAAATTAAAATGGTGCGGAAGATCAACAGTTTCAAGGCGAGGCCCTCCATTGGCTTGGAATATCGTTGGCAGGGCGGGGCATACTGCTTGGAGAAAGGAGGGGGTATTTTGCCGCAGCTTTCACCGAAACTAACGGAGAATCTCGCCCTGCTTAACGAAATGTTTGGCAGCTCGGCGGATTTTTATTCCAAGGAGGTCGAGCTTTACCACTGCCGCGGGGCGCTGGTGCTTTTTGACGGGATGGCCAGCCTGGAATCGCTCTGGGAGCTTTTGCTGGACGCTGTCAGCCGCCGCACGCCCGCACTGGATGAAACGCCGGGCGGGAGTGCCGTCTTTGATTTACTGCTGCACCATTCCGGCCTCCCGGCGGAGAGCAGCCCCGTAGAGACACTGGACGATCTGACCAGGCGGCTGACGGCCGGGATGGCTGTTCTGCTGCTGGATGGCTGTGCACAGGGCATCGCGTTCTCGGTCCAGAGCCTCAAGTTTCGCTCGGTGGAAGAACCGGCAGGGAGGGGAATCTCCGGGGCTCCCGGGAGGGGTTTGCGGATCTGCTGCGGGTCAACCTGAGCCTGCTGCGGCGGCTCATCCGAACCGAACAGCTGGTGCAGGAAGTAACGCAGGCGGACTGTGAGATGAAAACCGAGTACGCGCTTTGCTACTGCAAGGGGAAAAGTCAGTCCCGGAGCGCTTGCGCAGGTACGGAAGATCCTGGCACAGGCAAAGCCGGAGCTGCTGCTGGATTCCAGTTATTTTGTGCCCTGGCTCTTTCCGTGCCGCTTCCGGCTGTTTTCTCCAGTCAGCTATACCGAGCGCCCGGCGGTAGCGGCGGCAAAACTCTGCGAGGGGAAAATCATTGTTCTGGTCAACGGCAGTCCCTCTGCCATGATTTTGCCCACCCTTTTTGCGAAAAAACTTTGATTGTCTGGACGATTATGCCACCACGGCCTTTTTTTTTCGTCGTTCCTGCGTATTTTGAAATATGGAGCCTTTTACCTGAGCATTTTTCCTGCCGGGGGCTTTCGTCTGCACCGCCGTGTATCTGCCAGAGCTGCTTCCGCCGGTACTGCTCTGTGAAATCGAGGCGGCCGAAAAAGCCACGCCGCTGCCGCTGTTTGCCGAAATGGTCATGATCATCCTGATCTTAGAGATCATCCGGGAGGCCGGGCTGCGGATGCCCCAGACACTGGGGCACTCGGTCAGTCTGGTGGCGGCGCTCATTGTGGAGACGCCGCCATTGCTGCAGGCCTGATGAGTACCCCGGTGCTGCTGGTGGCGGGCATTACGTCCGTGGCGATTTTTATTACACCCTCTCTTTATGAGCCGGCCACGCTGCTGCGGCTTCTGGTGGTGCTAGCAGCCGGTCTTGCGGGCCCCGTGGGGCTGGTCAGTGCCGGGCTGTTTGTTCTCTTTGGGCTGACACAGGTCTCAGTGTTGGGAGTTCCGTATCTGAACGATAATTCATTCTCGAGTGACGGGGTCATCCGGCGCAACTACCGTGTCTTATCCCGCAACCCATTTACGATCTGGCAAAGGAGGAAACCGGAATGAATCAATCTGCAGGGAACGGCGGTTTTGCTCCGCAGACTCTGTTTTTAGGACTGGCTGCTTCCAGCCTGGCGTCCAGTTTCCTCAAGACAGAAGAACTTTCTGCTCGGAGTTTTCTCCTGTGGGGGGCTCCCGGCAGCGCTGGGGCTCTGTTTGCTTTCCGCACTGTTGGCAGCGGAGTTTCAGGCCCGGGAGCTTTTCTCTGGAAAAGGTGTCTTCTCCCGTCTGGGCTGCGGCGTGTCCGGACTCTGGTTTGCAGTGGAACTGATACGAACTGTCCGCACAGCACAGGAAGTCTGCTGGAGCCAGTTTTCTTCCATGGCGGCGCTCAGTGTTCTGCCGCTGCTGTTCTGGGCAGGCTGGGCGCTGCCGGAGGCTGTGTTTGACCGCTCCTCCCAGGTACTCTGGTGGCTGGCAGGGCTGGGGGCTCTGCTCTGTGCAGCGGGGCTTTCCGGGCAGCTGCACTGGCAGAATTTATTTCCGGCATCGTACCGTTTTACAGGGGCAGATTTTGGGCAGATACTCTATCCGGAATATTTCGCACTGGACCTTTCTTTGCCCGCAGCGGCAGTGGCGCAAAGGCGGTCTGGATGCCGCTGGGCAGCTTTTGGGGTGCAGGCAGCGTTCTGCTTTGGAATGGCGCTTTTATTTGGCGCACGGCAGGGGAGCGGCCTGCCCGGCTATGAGCTGCTGCGTTCCTGGACACTGGGGGCCTTTTTCCCGGTTCGACGCGGTTTTTCTGCTTCTCTGGCTGGCCGCAATGTTCTTCCGCATCTGTGTGCTGGCCAACATCCTCCGGCTGCTCTGGGAGAAGTTCCGCGGCCGAAGTGTCTGTGAGGTAAGCCCATGAGCCGCCGGGCCACACTGCGGCTTTGCTGCTGGGGTTGCTGCTCTGCTGGTGCGGCGTTTTCCTGCGGAGTGAAAACACCGAAAAAAAGCATTGTCCGGGCGCTGCTGCTGGAACAGACACCTGAGCAGTGGAATGTGGCACTGCTCTATCAATTCCCGGAGGCTGCGGCTGATTCCTCGGATGCGGCTGCTTCCGTGCAGCTTTGTGCCGGGACCGGCGAAACGCTGGAGCAGGCCCTCTTTACGGCGGAGGAACATCTGCCTCAGCGGCCCAGCTACCGCCTGTGTGAGTATCTGTTTTTTTTGAATACCGGCAGCCTGCGGGGGGAGCTTTCTGCCTGTGAGCCGCTCTTTTGAACGGGCGGACCTCCGGCTGGCCACCCGGGTGCTGGCGGTGACGCCCGGCTGTGAGGAGCTTCTGGCCCGGGCAGAAGAGGAAGAGCGTTTCCCGGAGCAGCTGCTCCAATGCGCCAAGGATACGGCAGAGTGTGCACCACACCTGTATGAGCAGGGGAAAGGGACTGCTGCTCCCGGTGGTACAGCTGAAAGAGGGGGAGTATAACGCTCCAAAAGAAGAAACCGAGATGGCCCGTGTGCTGCTGGAATATGGGCAGGAGCATACGTTTATAGTGGAGGAAACGCCCATTACCATCCGCCGCAGTGTGCTGGGGGTGCAGGCAGCAGGGGATGGCTTTACCGTCCAGCTGACATTCCAGAAAAAAACGGCATCTGCCACGCCTACAGAAACGCAGTGCCGGAAACTGGAAGCACTATGTGTTGAGACCGTCCAGCGCTGCTGGGATGCCGGGGCGGATATCCTCTCGCTGGGGAGCGTGCGCGCCCTGCGGGATGGACGAAAAAACAGCGTTTCTGACAGCAAAAACGCCTGCCCGGCAGTGCAGGCAGACGTAATATTTCTGGGATGAATTTTAATGTGCCGTCTCAAACAGCACGGTAATGGTCGTGCCCTCACCGATCTCGCTTTCCAGCTTGATGCGGGCGTTGTGGATCCGGGCAAGCGACGATGGCGTTGGCTTTGCTCCGGCTCTTATCCAGGTTCAAACACACTGGATTGCGCTTCTTTCGGGATGCCGATGCCGTTGTCTTTCACGGTGAGGGAACAGTGGCCATGGCGTTGTCGCACAGGTTCTGGCACAGCTCGTCCAGCAGGCTACTTTCTGCCGCTCCACGCACTCTCTGGCGACCTCCAGCAGATCAACCGTCTCCATCGTGAGGGGCGTACCGGCCTCACTGACATTGTCCAGATTGGACAGCTGCAAGATATCGTTGACCAGCTGGATCATCCGGGATGCTTCCACATGGATCTTCCGGGCAAAATCCGGGATGTCTTTGGGCTGTGCAATGCCTGTTTCAATGAGCTCTGCATAGCCGGAGATGCTGGTAAGCGGCGTTTTGAGCTCATGACTGACATTGGCCGTAAACTCCTGCCGCATTTTTTCATTGTTCTCCCGCAGCAGGCGGTCCGAATGGATGCTCTCTGCAAAAGGAATGAGCTCTTTGTAGGGCACATTGTCCTGGATGCGGTCAAGATCATCCGTCATCTTCAGCACCGGCTGCACAAGGCTTTTGGTCAGCAGCCCGGCCATGAGTGCAGCCGCGGCCATCATCAGCACACAGCTCAGGATGATGGCGGGGATGGCATCATCGTAGATAGACCAGGTCGTCTCAGAATCCTGAGCTACGCGCAGGATCTCGCCGCTGGGGAGCAGGAGAGCGTAGTAATAGGTTTCATATCCGGTGGTCTGGGAATCGCGGCAGTCGCGCCCGACCCCGCTTTGCATGGCCTGCTGGATCTCCGGGCGGGTGAGATGATTTTCCAGCGGCTGTGCCGTGGCGGATTCAAACAGAACATTGCCGTCCGGGTCAATGAGCGTAATGCGCAGGCTGCTGGTGCTGTATGCACTGAGCTGCCGCGGGTCACCAGAAAGACGATACCCGGCGGATACCAGATTCGCTTCGTGCTCCATTGCCGTCCAGACCTGTGTGCGGAACGCCTTATGGAATACAAAAAAATACAGAGTGCTGCCGTGCATAACAGGCCCACAAATCCCATCAGGAACAGCCGATAGCCGATTTTTTCTTCCATACTGCGTGGTTTCATTCTTCGGGTTCCTCCTCACTGTCCGCCAGCTTGTAGCCCACCTTGCGGACAGTACAGATGTATTTGCCCGCGTCGCCCAGCTTTTTGCGCAGGGTGCGGATGTGCATATCCACGGTGCGGCTCTCCACCGAAATATCTGTACCCCAGACCACTTGCAGGATGGTTTCCCGGGTGACCACGAGGTTGGTGTTTTCCAGCAGAAGCCGCAGCAGGCTGTACTCCTTGTAGGTCAGGTCTACATTGACGCCGCTGACCGTCACGCTGTGGCGGGCGTTGTCCAGCAGGATCTCATGGAAGCTGTAGACGCTGGTATGAGTCTCGGGCTCCGAGCGGCGGAGGGCTGCCCGCACCCGGCTCAGGAACTCCATGATGCCAAAAGGCTTGGTGATATAATCGTCCGCACCGCAATCCAGCCCGCGCACGGTGTCCAGCTCACTGGATTTGGCCGTGACCATGATGATGGGCAGCCTCCGCAGGGAGGGGGTGTTGCGCAGCTTTTTTCAGGATGGAAAAGCCATCTTCGCCCGGCAGCATCACATCCAGGATCACTAGCTCCGGCTCCGTCGTGCGCATTGCCTGCCAGAACGGCTCTGACGAGGGGAAGCTGTTGACCTGATAGCCACTGGACTGCAGTGCATACTGTTCCAGCTCGCGGATGGCGGCATCGTCCTCTACAATATAGATCATCTCTGTTTTTCCTCCGTTGGGGTGGTTTCATTTTCCGGGAAAATGTAACGCTCGCGGTAGCGGTCCAGACGGCGCTGGAACACTTCGCTCTCCTTGGCAGCGTTGCCGCTGCGCAGGTCGTTGAGGTATGCGTGGGTATCAAAGCTGTCCTGCGCGACCTCGATCTGTGCCACGGCCACATTACTGCAGTGGTCGCAGACACGCTCATAGTTGGTCAGCAGATCATCCAGCACAAAACCGTATTCAATGGAGCAGCTGCCGGCCTGCAGGCGGGCAATATGGCGGGCCTTGATGGCACGCACCAGATCATCCACCACCTGCTCCAACGGCTCGACCTTACTGGCCAGATGCAGGTCGCCCTTGCGGAAAGCTTCCGTGGTGCGGTTCAGCGTGTCCTGCACAGCGTCTTCCAGCACCTGCAGCTCTTCCTGGGCATCCTGGGAGAACTGTACGTTCTTGGTGTGCATCTCATCGGCAGATTTGAGCAGGTTGACCGAATGGTCGCTGATGCGCTCAAAATCGCTGATGGTGTGGAGCAGGGTGTTGACGCTCTGGCTATCGGCGTGGGTCAGCTCCCGGCCGGACAGCTTGACAAGGTAGGTGCCCAGCGCGTCCTCGTAATGGTCTACCTTGGATTCTTCTTCTTTGACCTTCTCGGCCAGAGCGTCGTCCCAGTGGTGGGTCAGGCTCATGGCCTGGAGCACGCCCACCCGGGCCAGCTCGGCCATCTCGGCGGTTGCGGCACGGGCACGCTCCACAGCCATGGCAGGCGTATTGAGCAGACGCTCATCCAGCAAGGCAAAGCTCTCTTTCTGAGTGTCGTCCGGGATGGTCAGGATGGCCAGCTTTTCAAGCAGACCTGCAAAGGGGAGCAGAACCACAGTGGCAGCAATGTTGAACGTGGAGTGGACCACGGCAATGCCCCAGGCCGCGATGGTGTCATTGACAAAGGTGAAGTGCAGCACGCTGTTCAAACCATAGAAAATGATCAGGAACAGCATGACGCCGATGATGTTGAAGTACAGATGGACCATAGCAGCCCGGCGGGCATTCTTGTTGGCACCCACCGAGGAGAGCAGTGCAGTGACGCAAGTACCAATATTCTGGCCCATGATGATGGGGATGGCACTGCCGTACGTGATAACGCCCGTGGCGCTCAAGGCCTGCAGGATGCCGACACTGGCACTGGAGGACTGGATGACACCGGTAACAATGGCACCCACCAGCACGCCCAGAATGGGGTTGGAGAAGCGGACAAAGAGGTTGGTGAACCAGGCTTCGTCCTGCAGGGGAGCCACCGCGTTGGACATCGTGGTCATGCCGGTCATCAGGATGGCAAAGCCGATCATGATGGTGCCAATGCCCTTGCGCTTTTCGTTTTTGCCCATATACAGCAGGATGCCGATAAATGCCAGCACCGGACTGAACGAAGTGGGTTTGAGCATCTGGATGAGCAGGCTGTCGCCCTGCAGGCCGGAAAGGCTTAAAATCCAGCTGGTAACAGTGGTGCCCACGTTGCTGCCCATGATCACGCCAATGGCCTGGTGCAGCTCCATGATGCCGTTGTTGACAAAGCCGACCACCATAACGGTGGTGGCACTGGAAGACTGAATGATCGCGGTTACGCACAGGCCAAGGAAAAATCCCTTGATGGGGTTATCGGTCAGCTTGCTCAGGATCTTCTGCAGCTGGCCGCCAGCCTGCTTCTCCAGCGCCTTGCCCATAATGTCCATGCCGAACAAGAACAGGGCCAGGCCGCCGAACAAGGAAAAGACATTGAAAATAGTCATTTCGTGTTTCTCACTTTGATTTGACGTGTTATTTCCCTACACTATGAGTATAAAGATGAAATGTAAAATCGGAAATCAGCCAAATGTAAAACTCATGTAAAGGATACAACACATCCGTGAGGTGCCTACCTTTATTATAAAGGAATCTGCAGCGGATGCAAGCAAATGAAGCAATTCCGAAAAAGATTCTCTGGATTTTTGATGGAACGGGAAGCAGAAGAAAATTGGATGTGGTAACTCCAAGATCTACCCGCGCTTACGGGCCAGCGATGGATCCGCACTTAGAAAGGTTGTCAGGGTCTTTTATTTTTTTATGCTGGTTTGCTATAATAGAGTGTACTAGAACTCTCGTAAGCATACGATATTATGCTTTATTATGCCTTCCACTTATTGGACAGATGGATTGTTTCGCTTTTAGATGCACCAATGTTGTTTTTGACAAACAAGATGGGGTGCGATGCCCCATTTTGAACCAGTGCATCAGATGAAAAGAGCCTACAGGAGGAAAAACGATGGGGAACTTCACCGTTTCGCTTAAAAAGCTGACGGAGAAAGTCAGTATGATCAGTGTTGAAATTGCAGAGGTCAACCGTCCGGGCCTGTTCCTGGCGGGTTACTATGATTATTTTGATAAGCTGCGTCTGCAGATCATGGGCTTGGCGGAGATGAACTTCCTGGCGGGCCTCCCGGAGGAAAAGCGTCGGGAGCGTCTGGATCAGCTGTTCCGGCAGCAGCCGCCTGCTGTTATCGTGGGCCGCAGTGAAGAACTGGAGCCGTTTCCCGAGATGCTGGAACTGGCAAAAAACACGGTGTGGCGCTGCTGCGCTCCAATGAGACGACCTGCACATTGATGGGCAGCCTCATCAGTGTGCTGAATCTGGAACTTGCTCCCCGCATCACCCGCCACGGTGTGCTGGTGGAAGTGTACGGCGAGGGCATTCTCATTCTGGGTGACAGCGGCATTGGAAAGAGCGAGCTGGCCATTGAGCTGGTCAAGCGCGGCCATCGTCTCGTAGCGGATGACGCCGTGGAACTGCGCAAAGTTTCCAACCGCCAGATCATGGGCACGGCACCGGAAAACATTCGCCACTTTATTGAGCTGCGCGGCATTGGCATTGTCAATGTGGCCCGTATTTTTGGTGTGGGTGCTGTTAAAGTGAGCGAGAGCCTCGACCTTGTGGTGCAGCTGGAGCCCTGGGACCCCACCAAGAACTACCAGCGTACCGGCCTCGAAAGCGAGTATTGTGATATTCTGGGTGTGAGCATTCCCAGTACCAGCATCCCGGTTTCGCCTGGCCGTAATATGGCTGTCGTGCTGGAAACGGCAGCCATCAACAACCGCCAGAAGAAGATGGGCTACAATGCCGCCAAGGAGCTGCTGATCCGTCTGGGTCTGGACGAAACGCTGGATTAACGATTTTCCCATGGAGGAGCACTATGTTTGAACCTTTGTGCGCCGCACTGGATGCGGCGGGCATTGCTTGTACCCGAAACGAGCTGTTGGCCGACCACTGTACGTTCCGTATCGCGGTCCGGCAGACATATTTATAAAACCATGCGACGAAATCCAGCTGTGCAGGGCGGTGGCTTTTTGCAAGGAGCAGGGAGCGCGCTATTATCTGCTGGGGAACGGCAGCAACATTCTGTTTGAGGATGCAGGCTTCCGGGGGGCTGTTCTGGATCTGACGGCCATGAAAACCGGCATTGGGATGAAAGAGAACATTCCCGGCGAAGAGTCCGGTGTAGTTTATTGCAACGTGACGGTCGGGGCCGGGATGAAGCTTTCGACTCTTTGCAATTTTGCACTGAACCACAGCTGCACCGGTTTAGAGTTTGCCTACGGCATTCCCGGCACGGTGGGCGGTGCGATCTATATGAATGCAGGCGCTTACGGCGGCGAGATGAAAGATGTCCTGACGTCCGTGGAGTATTTGGCTGCGGACGGAAATATCGTCGAAGTGCCAGCCGCTGAGTTGGATTTATCGTACCGGCATAGCATTTTTGAGGAGAACGGCGGCTGCATTCTGAGCGCAACGTTCCGCCTGAAAAAAGGAGACGCTGCATCCATCAAGGCCAGGATGGACGAATTGATGCAAAAACGGATCGACAAACAGCCGTTGGACAAACCCAGCGCTGGCAGTACCTTTAAGCGGCCGGCAGGGGCTTTCGCCGCGGCCCTCATCGACCAATGCGGTCTGCGGGGCTACCGCCACGGCGGGGCTGCCGTCAGCGAAAAGCACTGCGGTTTTGTGGTCAACTTGGTGGCGCAACTTGTGCCGATGTACTGGCACTTTGTGATGAAGTGAGGTCCATCGTCAAAGAGAAAACAGGCTATGACCTTGAAAAAAGAGATTCGGGTCGTAAGGGCATAACGGAAAGAGGAATAACTATGGATCTTCTCATCGTCAGCGGACTTTCCGGCGCGGGAAAATCGGTGGCCATGAATGCGCTGGAGGATATCGGCTTTTTTCTGCATTGATAACATCCCGGCAGGGCTTTTGCCCAGTATCATGGCCTTTTCCAAAGCGGGCGATAACCAGCTCAAGCGGGTGGCCTTATCCATGGATGTCCGCGGATGCCGCAGCAAAGAGGAAATTGAGCAGGGGTTGGAGCAGCTGGATCAGCAGGGGATCTCCTATGAGATCCTGTTTCTGGACGCGCCGGATGATGTGCTGATGCGCCGTTACAGCGAGACCCGCCGCCGTCACCCCATCAGCATTGCGGAAGGGATCTCCACCCGGGAGGCATTTGCAAAAGAACGTCAGATCTTGCAGCCGCTGAAAGAACGGGCAAACTACACCATCAACACCGCCCTGCTCTCAACGGCGCAGAACAAAGAACGCGTCTGCGACCTGTTCTTGAAGAACGGGGAGCCAAGAGCGCCATGCGTCTGAATATCCTGTCTTTCGGCTTCAAGTTTGGCATCCCGCCGGAAGCAGACCTTGTGCTGGACGTTCGCTGCCTGCCCAATCCGTTCTATGTGCCGGAGCTCAAGCACAAGACCGGACTTGACCAGGAGGTCGTCGAGTTTGTTATGGGGCATCCGGAGGCACAGGAGCTTTTGCGCCGGTATGAGAATTTTCTGGATTACGCCCTGCCGCTCTATGTCAAGGAGGGCAAAAGCCAGCTGACCATCGCGGTGGGCTGCACGGGCGGCAAACACCGCTCCATTACCTTTGCCCGGAAGATCGCGGAATTTTGCGAAGAAAAAGGCTATCAGCCCAGCACCCAGCATCGGGATTCTGCCCGCTGAGCCTGTGCCCTTGTTTTAAAGAACAGAAAAGGATAAAACAATATGAGTTTTGCGTCCCAGGCGCGGGAAGAAATCGCGCGGCGCAGCCTGCAAAAAAGGATTGCTGTGTTCGCGCGGCGGCCTATGGCTTTGCCTGCTTTGCCAAGTATTTTTGATGCAAAGGGGCTGGTGCTGCAGACCGAGCAGGCCCCTGACCGCACAGGTGGCAGAGCAGTTGTTTGCCCGCTGCGGTGTTCAGGGAACCATCACCGAAAAAATCCGCCCCAGCGGGGGTGGTATATGAGTTTGGCATCCGTGCGCCGGAACAGGTGGCGCGGATGCATGAGCTTTTTGGCACCACTGGCTCAGAAACAAGCTTGCAGATCGACCCGGAGCTGATACGCTGCCAGACCTGTGTCAGCGCATACATCGGGTCGGCTTTTTTGTGCAGTGGAACGGTGATCGATCCACAAAAAGAATATAATATTGAGTTTTTGACCAGCCGCACCAATCTGGCCAAGGATTTTGAAGCGTTGCTGGCGGAGCATGAATTTGCACCGCATCGTACTCGCCGGAACGGTGTGAACCTCATCTATGTCAAGAACAGCGCCAATGTGGAGCGCATTCTGGCCTTTATGGGGGCAGCGAATGCGGCAGCACAGATCAAAGCGCAAAAAGCGGTCAAACAGGTACGCAACCAGATCAACCGCCACACCAACTGCGATACCGCAAACCTCAGCAAGACGGCCCGTGCCAATGCACAGACGCTGAAAGCCATCCGCTTTTTGAAAGAGCAGAACGCCTTGGAAACATTGCCGGAGGTGTTGCAGGATGCTGCCGCCAAACGGCTGGCCTATCCGGATCTTTCATTGACAGCACTCTGTGCCTGCTTTGACCCGGTTGTCAGCAAATCCGGCCTTTCGCACCGGATGAAGAAACTGGAGTCGCTGGCCGATACGTTGCGTCAGCGTCTGGAACAGGAAGCCGAGGAGGTGAAAGCATGACGGAACCGGGCGAGAATAACAAGCAGGGGAGAGACTTTGTCCACCTGCATATTCATACAGAATACAGTCTGCTGGATGGTGCCTGCCGCATTGACCAGCTGATGGACCGCGTAAAAGAGTGCGGCCAGACTGCCATTGCCTGCACCGACCACGGCGTTATGTACGGCTGTGTGCAGTTTTACAAGGCTGCAAAAAGGCAGGCATCAAGCCCATCATCGGCTGTGAGGTCTATGTGGCCACCCGTACCCGCTTTGATAAGGTAAATAAAATTGATGGCAACAACCATCTGATTTTGCTCTGCAAGAACGAGACTGGTTACAAAAATCTCTGCAAAATGGTGTCGGCTGCTTTTGTCGAGGGCTTCTACCCAAGCCCCGCGTGGACAAACAGCTTTTGGAGCAGTACCACGAGGGTCTGATCTGTCTCTCTGCCTGTCTGGCAGGCGAGATCCCGCAGGCGATTCTGGCGGGCGATTATGAGCGCGCCAAATCTTCGGCTCTGTGGTATCAGGAGCTGTTCGGTGTCGGCAACTACTACATCGAGTTACAGGACCACGGGCTGGAAGAGGACAACATCGTACTGCCCCAGCTCATCAAGCTGGCCCGGGAGACGGGGATTCCCATGGCGGCAACCAACGACTCCCACTATCTGCGCAAGGAAGACGCCAAGATGCAGGCCATTCTGCTCTGCATCCAGACGGGCAAGACCATGCAGGATGCGGACCGCATGGAGTTCCAGACCGATGAATTCTATGTCAAAACGACAGACGAAATGTACGATCTGTTTGCCATGGTACCGGAAGCCTGCTCGAATACGCGGATCATCGCCGATCAGTGCAATTTTGATTTTGATTTTGGCCACACCAAGATTCCTTATTATAAGGCCCCGGGTGGAATGGATAACCAGGATTTTTTTTGAAAAGCTCTGCTGGGAGGGCCTGGAGCGCCGCTACGGCCCCGATGTCCCGCAGGCCAACAAGGACCGCCTGAGCTATGAAATTGGCGTCATCAAAACGATGGGCTATACCAATTACTACCTCATCGTCTGGGATTACGTCAACTACGCCAAGAGCCAGGGCATCCCGGTAGGCCCGGGCCGTGGTTCCGGCGCGGGCAGTATTGCCGCATACAGCGTCGGCATTACGGATATCGACCCCATTCGATACAATCTGCTCTTTGAGCGTTTCCTGAACCCGGAGCGCGTCAGTATGCCCGATTTCGATGTGGATTTCTGCTACGAGCGGCGGCAGGAAGTCATTGACTATGTCAACCGCAAGTATGGTGCCGACCACGTGGCCCAGATCGTCACGTTCGGCACGATGGCAGCCCGCAACGCCATCCGCGACGTGGGTCGTGTGCTGGGAATGCCGTATCAGAGTGTGGACGTGGTGGCAAAGCAGGTCCCGATGGAACTGAAAATGACGCTGAAACGCGCGTTGGAAGTCTCCCCGGAGCTCAAGCGGATGTACGATACAGACCCGCAGGTAACGGAGCTCATCGATACTGCCTTGAAAGTGGAGGGTATGCCGCGCCATGCCTCGACCCATGCGGCCGGTGTTGTCATCACCCCGGAGCCGACAGACTACTATCTGCCTCTGGCGACCAACGACGGCCTGCCTGTGACCCAGTTCAATATGACGGAAATTGAAGAGATGGGTCTGTTAAAGATGGACTTCCTGGGTCTGCGCACCCTGACCGTCATCCGGGATGCGGAGCTTGCTGTTCAGAAAAGGGATCCAACGTTCGCAATCGCAAAGCTGGATTATGATGACCCGGAGACCTACCAGATGCTCTCCCGGGGGTGAGACGGAGGGTGTATTCCAGCTCGAATCTTCGGGCATGAAACAGGTCCTGATGGGTCTGCAACCGCAGAACCTGGAAGATGTCATCGCTCTGATCAGTCTGTACCGCCCCGGCCCCATGGATTCCATCCCGACATACCTGCGCAACCGCCATGAACCGGATAAAATCAGCTATAAAACGCCCCAGCTGGCGCATATCCTGGATGTGACCAACGGCTGCATCGTCTATCAGGAACAGGTCATGCAGATTTTCCGGGAGCTGGCTGGTTTCTCATTCGGCCAGGCAGATAATGTCCGCCGCGCCATGAGTAAAAAGAAGCACGCCGTGATGGAGGCCGAACGGGAGCATTTCGTCCATGGCTGCACCGACCCCGGCAACCAGTGCCCCGGCTGCGTGGCAAACGGCATCTCCGAAAAAGTGGCCAACGAAATTTATGATGAGATGTCCAGCTTTGCGTCCTACGCATTCAACAAGAGCCATGCGGCCTGCTATGCCTATGTGGCATTCCAGACCGCGTATCTCAAGTGCCATTATCCCAGCGAGTTTATGGCCGCTTTGCTCACCAGTGTGCTGGACAATACCGATAAGGTCATCGAGTATTCTGGCGAGTGCGCCCGGCTGGGCATCAAAGTGCTGCCGCCGGATGTCAATGTCTCGGGCGGCGGTTTTACAGCCGATGCCAACGGGCAGATTCGCTTTGGCTTGAATGCCGTGAAAAATGTCGGCCGAAACCTCATTGAGCAGGTCGTGGAGAAACGGCAGGGAAAACCCTATACCAGCCTGTACGATTTCTGCAAGCGGATGTATGGCAATGAGCTGAACCGCCGGGCGGTGGAGAGCCTCATCAAAGCGGGTGCGTTCGACCGCATGGGCGTCAACCGCCACAGTCTGGTGGAAGCCGTAGACGGCATTATTAAGAGCGTGGAAAGTGACAACAAGCGCAATTTGGACGGCCAACTGGACCTGTTCTCGGTTATGAGCGGTCTGAACGCCGCTGGAAGCGAAAAATGCCGACAGCTATGAGATCAAAGCATTCCCGGAGTACAGCCATACAGAGCTGCTTCAGCAGGAAAAAAGAAGTCAGCGGCCTGTACCTGTCCGGCCACCCGCTGGACGCTTACCGGGAACAGTCGGCGCGGTTCGCCTCCCACGCCATCAAAGCACTGACCGGGGAGGATGCCCATGTACTGGATAACTCCCATGTGCGCATTGTCTGCACCATTGTCAAAAACCGGATGATGACAACAAAATCCAATACCATGATGGCGTTTACCAGCGTGGAAGACCTGGCGGGCACCATGGAAGTCATCGTTTTCCCGCGGGTGCTGGATACGTTCCGGGACTCCATCAAAGAAAATGCGGTCGTCGTCATCGAGGGCCGCCTCTCGGTGCGGGAAGATGAGCCTGCCAAGCTGATGGCGGAGAGCATCCTGCCCATTGAGGGCTATGACCCCAAACACCCGCAGGCCAATAAACCAAACCTCATGCGGGACGCCACGCAGCGGCTCTACATCCGCCTGCCCTCCCGCACCTGCCCGGAGTACGCCAAGGTCATCAACCTGCTGGAAATCTTTGATGGCGACATGCCGGTCATCTTCTATCTGGAGGATACCAAGCAGAAGCTGGCCGCTCCCCGCCGCCTGTACACCTCCGGCCATCCACTCTTCTTCCAGGAGCTCAAGCGGGTGGTGGGAGCACGCAATGTTGCAACAAAATGACATCTCCGTGCACGCTTTATACACAAAACGGGATGTGCTAAGAGTTTTCAAAAAGCTGGGTTTGTGATATAATAAACGAGGCAAGCAATCGTAAGAGGAAGCATTGGGCGGCGTCCAACAGAATGGGAGACGTCGTTCGGCATGATGCGTGAAAGAAACAAATTGGAGGGAATCTCTCTATGGAAAAGCAAATCAAGACGATTGGCGTTCTGACCAGTGGCGGTGACGCTCCTGGCATGAACGCCGCGGTTCGCGCCGTGGTTCGTACCGGCCTGGCCTGCAGGGTTTCCGTATGATCGGCATTCAGCGTGGTTACAACGGCCTGCTGAACGGCGAGTGCTTTGAGATGAACCTGCGCAGTGTCTCGAACATCATCTCGGCAGGTGGTACCATCCTGTATACTGCCCGCTGCCTGGAGTTCAAGACCAAAGAGGGTCAGGATAAGGGCGCTGCAAAGTGCCGTGAGCTCGGCATCGATGCTCTGGTCGTCATTGGTGGTGACGGCTCTTACCGTGGTGCCCGTGAGCTGGCACACCGCGGCATCCCGATGATCGGCCTGCCCGGCACCATCGACAACGACATTGCCTGCACCGATTACACCATCGGTTACGATACCGCTATGAATACCGCACTGGAGATGATCGACAAGCTGCGCGATACTACCCAGAGCCATGATCGCTGCAGTGTGGTCGAGGTCATGGGCCGCAACGCCGGTTACATTGCACTGAACGTCGCCATTGCTTCCGGCGCTATGGCGGTTCTGCTGCCGGAAAAAGAGTTCGATATGCAGCACGACATTCTGGATAAGATCGTGGAGACCCAGCGCACCGGTAAGCGCCACTTCATCGTCATCGTGGCAGAGGGCATTGGCCACTCGCAGGAGATCGCCAACGAGATCCAGGCCCGCACCGGTATCGACACCCGTGCTACCATTCTGGGCCACGTCCAGCGCGGCGGTTCTCCCACTCTGCGTGACCGTGTAAACGCTTCTGCGATGGGTTATCATGCAGTCTGCCTGCTGGAACAGGGCAAATACAACCGCATCGTCGGTATGAAAGGTGAGCACCTCGTGGACTACCCCGTGGATGAAGCTCTCGAAATGACCAAGAGCCTTGATCCTGTGCTGATTGACGTTTGCAATACCATTTCCATCTGATATTTCATTCAGAAGAATACGAACTTGAAGAACTCCAGAGCCTTTCTGGGGTTCTTTTTTTGTTGTCTTGAAGCTGCGATTGCAAGATGGACACAAAAATCCATGCCTGATTTTATCAAAAAATATCGATAAATCGCTATATAATTTAAATATAACAATTTGTATTTTTCGGTTATTGATTTTAAATCAACTATCAGAGCTCAAATCCGACATCTAGAATGCGAAAAATACAGGTTGTATTGAAACGCCAATTTCACGCAATAATTGAGTAGTTTTGTCTGCAACTTCAAAAAATCGGCACCGCGATGCAGAACGTTTTTCTTCTGTCTTGGGGCTGAAAAAAGAGGGCCGGTTGTGGTATAATACACTGGTAAAAGAGAGTATTTTCAAAGGGAGAAGACACCATGTTGGAACTGGAACAGGCAAAGCAGCGTGTGCAGGAGCTGCGCACGGTCATTGAAAAAAACAACCGCCTCTATTACGATCAGGATGCCCCGGAGCTGGAAGATTTTGAATACGATGCCCTGACACGAGAACTGAAAGAGTTGGAGGCTGCCTATCCGGAGCTGGTCACGCCCGCTTCTCCTACGCAGCATGTGGGTGGTACACCCAGCGGGCGCGCTTTGCCAAGGTGGCCCATGCGGTCAAAATGGAAAGCCTGCTGGATGCGTTTTCCTATGACGAACTGCGCGACTTTGACCATCGCGTCCGGGAAGCCGGTGTCACCCCGGAATATGTAGTCGAGATCAAAATTGATGGTCTTTCCTGTAGCCTGGAATATGAAAACGGCGAGCTGGTTCGGGCTTCTACCCGGGGCGATGGTGTTGTCGGTGAAGATGTAACGGCCAATGTCAAAGCCATCCGCCGCATCCCGAAGCATTTGGAGGGAGCTCCAGAGTTTCTGGAGGTGCGTGGTGAGGTGTACATGCCCCACGAAGCATTTCAGAAGCTCTGCGCAGAGCAGGAGCTGCAGGGTGCTGCTCCGTTCAAAAACCCGCGGAATGCAGCCGCCGGTTCTCTGCGCCAGAAAGACGCAAAGATCACCGGGAGTCGTGGCCTTTCCATCTTTATCTTCAATGTTCAGCAGATTCGCGGCAAGGAGCTGACCACCCACGCCGAAAGTCTGGATTACCTCAAGAGTCTGGGCCTCCCGGTCTCGCCGCGCTACCACGTCGTTCATGATATTGAGGATGCCATCGCGGAGATCGAACAGATCGGCCAGAATCGTTCCAAGCTCGATTTTGATATGGACGGCGCGGTCATCAAGGTCAACAATTTCGCACAGCGCGATTTGATGGGCTCCACCAATAAATTCCCGCGCTGGGCCATTGCATTCAAGTACCCACCGGAGGTCAAGGAAACGGTTCTGCGCAGCATTGATGTGGCGGTTGGCCGCACCGGTGTGTTGACGCCCACCGCCTGTTTTGACCCGGTTTTCCTCGCCGGCACCACCGTTGCCCGCGCCACTCTGCACAACGAGGATTTCATCAAACAGTTTGGCCTCTGCATTGGCGACACCATTCAGGTGCGTAAGGCGGGCGATATCATTCCGGAAGTCATCGGTGTGACCAGGCATGCAGAGGATGCAGAGCCTTATCAGATGCCGGAGATCTGCCCCTCCTGCGGGGCACCGGTCGTTCATCTGGAAGATGAAGCTGCCCTGCGCTGTGTCAACCCGGAATGCCCGGCCCAGGCTCTGCGCAACCTCATTCATTTTGCATCCCGTGATGCCATGGATATTGACGGCCTTGGCACGGCAGTTGCCACCCAATTGGTTGAAAAAGGTCTTGTCCACTCAGCGGCAGATATTTATACTCTGACGATGGAGCAGCTGCTGACACTGGAAAAATTCAAGGAAAAGAGTGCCGCCAATCTGCTGCAGGCCATCGAGCGCTCCAAGCAGAACAATCTGGACAAGCTCCTCTTTGGCTTTGGTATCCGCAACATCGGGGATAAGGCCGCTGCTTTGCTGGCAGAACATTTTGGCTCCATGCAGGCCATCCGGGAAGCCACCATCGAAAGCATCAGCGAGATCGACGGCTTTGGCGGTGTGATGGCTCAGAGCGTGGTGGAGTTCTTCGCCAAGGACGGAACTACCGATCTTATCCACCGCTTGGCCGACGCGGGCGTTAACATGCAGTGGAAAGGGGAACCCAAGGGTGACAAGCTGGCCGGGAAAACACTGGTGGTCACCGGCACACTGGAAACTCTTTCCCGTAACGAGGCGGAAGCTCTTATTGTGAAGAACGGCGGCAAGGCCAGCGGCTCTGTTTCCAAAAAAGACTTCTTATGTCGTAGCGGGTGCGGCAGCCGGTTCCAAACTGACCAAGGCGCAATCCCTGGGGGTGACCGTCCTGACAGAAGCGGAATTCCTTGCCATGCTGGAAAATTAAAATTCAAATCAAATCTTGCAAGCAGCCTTACCGTGGAAAGTGCTCCACCGTGGGGCTGCTTTTTTGTTGCGGTTCTAAATGCAAGCCTGCCGCCATACAGTGAGGACAAGAGGACTAAAAATCCAAAACCGTCCGGAAAGGGGAAATAAAAATGGACGAGTATTACCGCGCGATTCAGTCTCTGCCCAGCTGGCTTTCCCGGCCGCTGGCAGAACTCCCGGTTGAACTGGCAGAGCAGGTCCATGAGATTCGGCTGCGGGTGGGCTGTCCGGTGCAGATGACCATTTCCGGCGTTCTCTGCACGTCGGCCTGCGTCCCGGCGCTCCGGCAAATCGTGTTGACCCAGTTGCAGATGGATGAGATTTTCCTCACGCTCTGCGGCGGCTCTGTCCACACCCATCAGGCGGAAGTCGCCCAAGGGTATGTCACCCTGCCAAATGGCTGCCGGGCAGGTCTTGGCGGACGCTTTTTTCTGCATCCAACACAGGGCGCGGTTTTGCAGCAGCTCCACTCAGTCAACCTCCGCATTGCCCGGCGGAAATGGATCACCTTACCAGAAGAACTGCGCAGCCTGCTGAACAAAGGCTGACGGGGGTGCTTTTGATCGGCGAGCCGGACAGTGGCAAAACCACCCTTTTGCGCAGCATAGCGCAGGCACTGGCCGCACAGGACAAAACCGTCTGCGTCATTGATGAACGCCGGGAAATCTGCCCGGGAGCCACCGTTCCTTACGAGCAGAAAACCATGGCCGTTGATGAAATTTCAGGCCTGCCCAAGGCAATGGCTGTCCAGATGGCTTTGCGCACCCTCTCGCCCCAGTTTATCCTGCTGGACGAGCTTGGTGGCACGGAAGAAGTCCGGGCGCTGGAGCAGGGAATGTTCAGTGGTGCCGCCATTATTGCCACTCTCCATGCCTCCAGCTGGGAAGAAGCATTCTGCCGCCCACAGCTGCAGGAGTTCCGCGCCTGCGGGGCGTTGCAGGCTGCCGTGCTGCTTCGTGGCCGTGATCATCCGGGTCAGGTTGCCGCGGTGCGGATATTATGACGGCTTTACGGCTGGTGGGTACATTCTTTTTGGTGGTGTGCGGCTGGTGCGCAGGGGATGCCGTCTGCATCCGCACACAGGAGCATCTGGAAGCACTCCGGCAAACCATTGCGCTCCTGGAGGAGATCGAGCAGGAGATCTTATTCCGCCGGGCTGACCTGAACATGCTGGCAAAAAAGTTACAGCGTGAGCACAAACTCTTCTGCTCCGCCAAAATGATTCAGACAGCCATTCCACCGCAGAGTTTCACTCCGCAGGAAGCCGCCTGCTTTGCGGAGTGTTTTTCCGCCCTTGGCCATACGGAAGCAGAACAGGCGTGCAGCAGGCTGGCATTTTATCAAGAGCGCTTCCGCAGCTTTTTGCGGCAGCAGGAAAAAGCTGCGCAGAGCCGCCTGGTGCTTGCCCCGAAACTCGGGATACTTCTTGGACTTACGGCAGCCATTCTCCTTTTTTAAAGCGCAAAACTTCGTTTCAAATACAGGGAGGAAACCGGGCAATGGAAATTGATCTCATTTTCAAAATTGCGGCCATCGGCATCATCGTAGCGGTGCTCAACCAGTTGCTGATCCGCTCCGGTCGGGAAGATCAGGCCATGATGACGACATTGGCCGGGCTCGTGGTAGTTTTGTCCATTCTGGTCAAGCAGATCAGCACATTGTTTGTCACCATAAAATCTTTATTTGCACTATGAGCCTTGCTCTTTCCAGCCTTGCCATTGCCGTGCTGGCGGCAGTTTTGTACGCACTGTTCCAGAAAAGTGCCCCGACTTTTTCACTGCTGGTTTCCATGGCTGCGGCCCTGATTTTGCTGGCCCGGGTCGGGAGTGCCGCGCAAAGTGTTCTTTCCGGGCTTGTCCGGTTGGAGCAGCGCGCCGGCGGAGATGCATACGGCTGTCTGCTGCGCTGTACGGGCATCGTTCTGCTGACCGACTACGCACGGACGCTCTGCGAGGAAGCCGGAGCGGAATCGCTGGCATGGTGCGCTGCGCTGGCTGGGCGGCTTTTGGTGCTGGCGGCGGCGTGGCCGCTGCTGGAAGAGATCGGACAACGGATCTGGAGTGTTCTTGGATGAAACAATATGGATTCAAAAAGCTTCTTTTTGCCCTTTTTCTGGTCTGGACAAGCCTCTGCATCATTGCCCCGGCGGCACTGGCTCTGGACGAAACAACTCTATCCGGCATCCCCGGGGCAGAACAGTGGCAGCCTTACCTCGAACAAAGTCCGGCAAGCATTTCGGATTTTGCGGATGCCCCGCTCGATGCCTTAAAAAGCTCTTCCACGGTTCCATGGCAGCCGTCTTGCAGGAGACACTGCGCGGCAGCACGGATGCGCTGTTATTTTTGCTCCTTGCTGCGCTTTTGTCTTTTCTGACAAGTGAGACCACCAACGGCGAACTGCTTGATCTGATCGCGGCAGGTGGGTGCGGTGTTCTCCTCTGGAGCAAGCTCCTCACGCTTGCGGAACAGCTCTGTGCACAGATGGGAGAGTGGCGCGGCTTTTTGCTGGGGTTTCTCCCGGTCTATGCCGGAGTCCTGACCATGGGTGGGGAAACAGCAGCAGGCAGCGCGGCCAGCGGATTTTTTCTGACGATTCTCTGCTTTCTGGCGCAGTGCCTGACAGCATTTGTCCGGCCCTTGCTGCAATGCTATCTGGCTCTCAGCATGGCCTGCTGCATCAGCACAGATCACGGGCTTGCCGCTTTCTGCCAAAGTACAGGCGTTTTGCTGCGCCAGGCACTTCATTGGGTGGGGAAGTTTCTGGCACTTTTGCTGGGGTTGCAGCGGGTTACAGCATTGCAGCTGGACCGTGCCGCGCTCCGCACAGGCCAGCTTCTGGCCGGGAGCGTCCCCATTGTAGGGCAGACTTTAAGCGATGTTTCAGAAGCGTTTCTCGCAGGAATCCAGCTCTTGAAAAGCGGCCTCGGCCTTGCGGCCATTGCGTTTCTTGGGGCGGAATTTTTCCCGCTGTATCTCGGCATGATGCTCCAGCTGGCTCTTTTGTGCGGATGCAGCCTGTTTTGCAGCCTGACAGGGAACATCCGCTGTAAGGCCTTACTGGATTGCTTTGCCGAAGCTGTCCGTTGTATGGCGGCAGCAACCGCGCTTTTCTTTGGATTATTTATAATGGGAACGGTATTTTTGTTTCTTGCGGGAGGTGGGTAAATGCAGCCGTTGGAACGGGCCGTGGCGATTTTCTGTATCGCCTGTATCTGTGCAGAGCTGACCACGCAACTGGCGGGCAGTACCTGGGCCCGGCGGTGCATAAAAGCCGTGGCAGGGCTATATATTCTAGTAGTGTTTGCCCGCACCGTGCCGCAAGCCCATGTGCAGCTCCGGGCGTTTTTAGTTCCAGTGCAGAAGCCGGTTTCCATTGCATCGCCCGAAACGGCCATTTTAGCGCAGACGCAGGCGCAGCTGGAACAGACACTCGCGGAACAGTGGTGCACAAAAACCGGGAGAGAAGCTTCGGTAGCCGTGATGCTGAAAGAGACCGATTCGGTTGTCGCTATTTGTTCCGCACAAATGACGCTCCCGGCAAACTGTACCGCGGAAGAACGGCGGCAGGCAGGTGCCTTTTTGCAGGAAAAGCTTCAGCTGCTGCCGAAACAGATCTGGATCGCTGCAGCGGGGGAGGAAACACCATGAAGCCAGAACTTTCGGAACTAAGGAAGTGGCTGCAAACCCTGCTGAAAAAGCAGAACCGTGCACGGCTTGCATTGGTTCTGGGCTGCATCGCCATGGCGCTTATTTTGCTTTCAGAGTTGTTCCCGGCCAAAGCCCCGGCGGCACCGCAGGCTGTATCTCCGGAGGAGGGTACTTACAAAACACAGCTGGAGCAGCAGCTGACAGAGCTGATCGAGCAGGTACAGGGAGCAGGAAAGACCACTGTGATGCTCACACTGGAAAGCGGGGAGGAGACCGTTTATGCCTTGGACACGCTCTCGGGACAGACCCAGACGCAGCAGACTCATGTGCTGCTGGACGACGGGACCGCACTGGAACAAACTGTTTATCTACCGACCATCTGCGGTGTGGCGGTCGTCTGCGAGGGCGGCGGAGATGTCCGGGTCGCCTCCCGCATCACAGAGCTGGTAGGTGCCCTGCTGGATGTTCCGTCCAACCGCGTCTGTGTGGAGCAGCGCCGTACCCGAAACTGATTTGTATTTGCGATTTGTATTTGCAAGGAGGAACGAACATGAGAGCCACTGCAAAAAGTACGACCCGCAAGGCCACTGCCATTACATTGGCCGCCGCTCTGGTGGTAGCAGTTTACCTTAACTGGCAATATTCCCGCACCGGAGTCAGCCTGAATGAAGATGCTGTCAACGTTTCAGCCGCTGTGGTCGAGACGGAAGCGGAGGCTGTTGCGGCTTCTCCCATCACGGATGGGTTGATGACGGAAGCAGAAGCGGTTTCCAGCGCCAACAAGAATTACGGCGAAGCACAGCTTGTCAGCGTGGCAAACGACTCCGGCTCCAAATTTTTTTGAAGAAGCCCGCCTCAAGCGGGAAAAAAGCCCACGATGCCGCACTGGATACCATCCAGAAAACGCTCAAAAGCTCCAACCTCTCCGCCGAGGAAAAGAAATCCTACGCGCGGCAGCTGACCGGAAACCTGGAAGACCTCAATGCGGAAAATGAGATCGAAACGCTGGTCAAAGCCAAAGGCTTCGCGGACTGCCTGTGCTTTTTGCAGTCTGGCCGGGCTGATCTGACCGTCATGACCTCCGGCGACGCTCTGACTGCCGCGCAGGTAGCACAGATTCGGGGCATCGTTTTGAGTAAAAGCTCTGTGACCGCCCAGAATATCACTGTGGTAGAAGTGAAGTAAGGTGTTGTGAAAATGCAGAAAGAATGGTATAATAACAGTAAGCATTCAATGGCAGGGAGAATTCTCTGTACAGACCAAAACAAAATAGAATGAGTTTGCGCTCATTTTGGATGGAGGACCATAGAATGGAATTACAGAATATGGATCTTAGAGGCGGCAGCCTGCAGATTTCGACCGAAGTCCTGGGTAAGATTGCGCGTTGTGCCGCATTGGAAGTAGCGGGCGTTGCAGAAGTTTCCTGCGGCAGCCAGAACCGGAAAGTAAAAGACTTTTTGGAGCGTGCGAACGTGCAGTCTCCTGTTACGGTAGAAATGCGGGATGGCACGGCTGAGATCACCCTGCATCTCGTCGTCGCATTCGGCGCGCGCATCCCCTCCGTGGCGGAAAAGGTGCAGGAAAACGTCAAAACAGCCGTCCAGAACATGACGAACGTCACCGTCAGCCGTGTAGACCTTGTGATCGCGGGCCTTGCTCCGGCACAGGATGCCGCAATCGACTGATCAACCCCAAAGAATGTGAATAAAAACAAAAGCAGGGCTTCTGCGGCTGTGGCCGCGGAACGCCCTGCTGCGAGAGGAATATTATGGATAAAATTTTGCCCCGTCGTGAAGCCCGCGAAAACGCCTTTCTGCTGGCATTTTCTCAGACCTTTGGTGATATCGCTCTGGAAGAAGCACTCGATAACCACGCAGAGTGCGACGAAGAGCATCCTGTGGATGTGTTTGGCCAGCGCCTGCTGCGCGCTTACTACGGCCACTCGGCTGAGGTGGATGACCTCATCCGTGACCATCTGCGCAACTGGACCATGGAGCGTCTGCCCCGTGTCAGCCTGACCGTGCTGCGTCTTGCTCTGGCAGAGATGCTGTACGGCGACGAGAAAAAGCCCGGTGTTGTCATCAACGAGGCGGTTGAGCTGACCAAGAAATACGGCGCAGACGAGGACTACCAGTTCGTTAACGGTCTGCTGGGTGCAGTAGCCCGCGAGAAAGGGCTCGATGCTGCCGATGCGATGGAGTCTGAAGAGCTGTGAGCTGTTACACACTTGGAATCGACACAAGCAACTATGCAACCTCTCTGGCCGTTTTTGATACAGCCGGAGAGGTTGTTTGCGCAAAGAAGCGGTTTCTCCCGGTCAAGGAGGGCCAGCTTGGGCTGCGCCAGAGTGATGCATTGTTCCACCACACGGTAGCACTCCCGGAAATGCTGGAAGAGCTTGGTCATGAGTTTGATCTGACCCAAATCGCAGCGGTGGGCGTCTCCCAGAAACCGCGTCCGGTGGAGGGAAGTTATATGCCCTGCTTCCTGGCAGGCGTCAACGCGGCCACGGCCTTTGCGCTGGCCCGGGCATCCCGCTCATCCATACGACGCACCAGCAGGGCCATGCGGCCGCCGCGCTTTTTGCTGCGGAGGGGGGGACAAACTGTTCCGCCAGAAAGTGCTGCTGTTTCATATTTCCGGCGGCACCACCGACCTGCTGCTCTGTGATGAAGTCCGACGCATCGAGACCCTTGGCACCAGCACAGATCTTTATGCCGGACAAGCTGTGGATCGGGTGGGTGTCAAACTGGGCTTTGGCTTCCCGGCGGGTGCGGAAGTTTCTCACCTTGCGGCAAACTGTACCGAGCTTATCAAGCCAAGATCCAGTGTCAGAGCGATGCAGTGCAGCCTCTCCGGGCTGGAAAATCAGTGCAATGCCCTGCTCAAAGAGGGCAAAAGCCCGGAGTATGTCTGCAAGTACTGCCTGCTCTGCGTGGCCGATACCGTTGTGAAAATGACAAAAGCGGCCCAGAAAGAATATCCCGGGCTCCCCGTGGTCTGCGCCGGCGGCGTGATGAGCAGCGATATCATCCATGCCTGGGTGCAGCAGCGTCTGCCCAAGGTCTACTTTGTGCCGGGACAGTACTCCAGCGATAACGCCATTGGAGTTTCGATCCTGGCGGCACGGGAGGCCGGATTATGGCTGAAGTGATCTCGGTTTCTGCCCTGAACCAGTATGTCAAAACACTTCTGGATGCAAACGACATTTTGTTTGATCTGGCTCTGCGAGGTGAGATCGCTAATTTTGTGCAGAATTCCCGGAGCGGACACTGCTATTTTTTTCCCTCCGGGATGAGGCCAGCAGTGTGAAAGCGGTCATGTTCCGCTCGGACGCGCGGCGGCTTGGCTTCCGCCCGGAAGAGGGAATGAAAGTCATCGTCCGCTGCCGTGCCACCCTTTACGAACGGGACGGCGCGTTTCAGATCTACGTCAACGATATGTTCCCGGACGGCATCGGCGCGGCACAGCTGGCCTTTGAACAGCTGAAAGCCAAGCTGGAACAAGAGGGCCTGTTTGCTCCAGAGCATAAAAAGCCGTTGCCTGCTTTCCCGAAATGCATCGGCCTTGTCACCAGCAAAACCGGCGCTGCGCTGCAGGATATCCGGAACGTGATCGGGCGCCGCTGGCCCGCGGTGCGTCTGCTGCTGGCCCCGGTGAATGTGCAGGGCTTTGAAGCCGCCAAAGAAATTGCAGCCGCCATCGACCGGCTGGATAAAAGCGGGGAAGTGGATACCATCATTGTGGCCCGCGGCGGCGGCAGCCGGGAAGACCTCTGGGTCTTCAATGCGGAGATCATCGCCCGGGCGGCTTACCGCTGCAAAACGCCCCTCATCAGTGCCATCGGACACGAGATCGATTTCACGATTCTGGACTTTGTTGCAGATCAGCGTGCGCCTACCCCCTCTGCAGCAGCAGAGCTGGCTGTACCAGACAGGGCGGAACTGGCGCGCAAATTATACAACCTGGAACAAAATATTCAGAATATAATGCAAAACCAGCTGAAAATATGCTATAATGAGCTTATGCAGGCGGAGCAGACGCTTTCGCCGGAAGCGGTACGCACTCCGCTGACCACTCGGCGGCAGAGCCTTGCTGCACGGCAGGAGCAGCTTCAGCAGGCGATGCAGCAAAAGCTCCGTAACAAAAAAGAGCAGCTCGGCCACGCCGCGGCCCTGGCTGGCTCCCTGAGCCCTTATCAGGTGCTGGCCCGCGGCTATGCCATGCTCTACGATAAAAACAAAAAGCTCTGCACTGCGGATTCTCTGCGTGCAGGAGATACGGTCACTGTGCGGGGAGCTGCAAAACTTGCACATTGCACAGTCATCTCCGTGGAGGAACAAGATGAGAGCACCCAAAAGCTTTGAGGACGGCATGAGCCGCCTGGAAACGATTTTAACGCAGATGCAGAGCGAGGATACCACGCTGGCCGAATCGGTCAAGCTGTATGCGGAAGCGGCCTCACTGATGGAATATTGCAGAGCGACGCTGGAAAAAGCCTCTCTGCAAATCGACGAGATCGACGCAAAACGCAGCGCGGCAAAGTCCGCTGCAGCCGACGATTGAAGGAGGAAGTCCATATGGATTACGAAAAGCAGTATCATGAATATCTTGCCCGGGTCAACCGTGCACTGGAAGCCGCCTGCAATACCTACCTGCCGGAGGAATCCGAGGTCTGCCGCGCGGCCCGCTACAGCCTGATGAGCGGCGGTAAGCGCATCCGTGCGGTACTGGTGCTGTCCGTCTGTGATATGCTCCATGGCAATGCCGAGGCAGCCGAGCAGTTTGCGGCGGCGGTCGAGATGCTGCACTGCTATTCTCTCATCCATGATGACCTGCCCTGCATGGACAACGATGACCTGCGCCGCGGCAAACCCTCCTGCCACAAGGCATTTGGAGAAGCCACTGCCATGCTGGCCGGCGATGTCCTGCTGACGGAAGCATTCAACGCCGTTGCACACGCTCCGGCTTCGGCTGAGATCCGTGTCCGTGCCGCACAGGCACTGGGCATGGGGGCTGGCAGCCACGCGTATGGTCTACGGCCAGGAGCTGGACCTCAAATATGAGGCACTTGCCGCCACCGAAGAACAACTGCGCCTGATCCACCGCCACAAGACGGGTGCGCTCATCAATGCTGCCATCCAGATGGGTGCCGCCGCCGCACAGGCAACGGAACAGCAGAGCAAAGAGCTGGAAGACTATGCGTACGGCATCGGTCTGGTGTTCCAGATCGTGGATGACGTGCTGGATGTAGTCGGCTCACAGGAGCAGCTGGGCAAGCCCATTGGCAGCGATAGCGAGAACGGCAAGACCACGTTTGTGACCCTGTTTGGCACAGACGGCGCTATGGAGCTGGCCAAGAAATTGAACAACGAGACCTGCGCTTCGCTCCACCGGGAGTTCGGGGAGAAGAGCGCGTTCCTGGTGGAGCTGGCCAGGGAGCTTCTGGTCCGGCGCAGCTGAGGAAATACACAAGAAGGTGGACAAAACATGCAATTGATCAAAGATCTGTTCTCGGTAAACGAGATTGACCGTATCGCTTCTGGGCTGGTTTGTAGCCCAGGTGCTCAAGACGATCATCAATTTTATCCTGCTCGGCAAATTTCAGCTGGAGCGGATGTGGGGCGACGGCGGATGCCCAGCGCACACAGCGCGACCGTTTGTGCAATGGTCATCGCAACGGCACGCAGCGCGGGAGTCGGCTCCTCGATCTTTGCAGTTGCAAGTGTTGTCGCCATTATCACCATGCACGACGCCATGGGCGTGCGGCATGAGACCGGCGAGCAGGCCAAGGTGTTGAACCAGATGATCGAGCAGTGGATCGACATCAGTGAGCAAAATTCGCCGTTTTTGCAGAACATGCACCTGAAAGAGATGGTCGGCCATACACCGCTGCAGGTGGTGGCAGGCGTTCTGGTCGGTGTTGCGGTAGGGCTCCTTTACCCGATGAGCCCGGTGTGAGAATTTTCAGGAAGAAAAAAATGAGAAGGACGTGGAGCTATGAATTTTCCTTTGCTCGAAAAAAATTTCACAGCCTAGCGATTTGAAAAAAGCTTTCGAGTGGGCAGGTCAATCAGCTGTGTGAAGAGATCCGGGCATTTCTGCTGGATCATGTTTCCAAAACAGGTGGACATCTCGCCTCCAACCTCGGTGCGGTAGAGCTGACCGTTGCATTGCACCGCGTATTGGAAACGCCGAAAGACGAGATCGTGTTTGATGTCGGTCATCAGTGCTATACCCATAAACTGCTGACCGGCCGCCGGGAGGGCTTTGCCAAGTTGCGGCAGCTGGATGGCATTTCCGGTTTCCCCAACCCAAAAGAGAGCGTCCATGACGCCTTTGTGGCTGGTCACGGCAACACCTCGCTCTCCCTGGCTATTGGCATGGCCTGGGCCAGGAAACTGCGGGGGGAGCCGGGCCATGTGGTTGCCGTCATTGGCGATGGCTCGTTCACGGGCGGCATGGTCTACGAGGGGATGAACAACATTGGCGGGCTGGACAACCTGCTGGTGGTCCTCAACGACAACAAGATGTCCATTTCCAAAAACGTTGGTGCGCTGGCACGGTATTTCAGCCATCTGCGCACCACGAGCCGTTACATTGATGCAAAAGAGAACGTCCGGACGTTTCTGGATGGGGTCCCCGTGGTCGGTCCGCCGCTCAAATCCGCCATTCAGGGCGGTAAGAGCATGGTGCGCCGGGCCATGTACCATTCTACCATGTTTGAGGATATGGGGTTCCATTATTTCGGACCCATTGACGGCCATAACGAAGCAGAGCTGGAGCGCGCGCTGCGCGCCATCTGCAGCCAGCCCGGCCCCCATTTCCTCCATGTCGTGACCAAAAAGGGCAAGGGCTACGCCCCGGCAGAGGCAAACCCCGGCAACTTCCATGGCGTTTCGACCTTTGATTTGGTTCACAGTATCCCGGACCCGGAGGTAGCTCCGAAAGAATCGTTCTCGACCGTGTTTGGCAACCTGCTCAATAAGCAGGGAAGTGAGAATGAGAAGATCTGTGCCATTACCGCCGCCATGAAATATGGCACTGGCCTGCAGTTCTTCTACCATACGCCCCCCAAGCGCTTTTTTGATGTTGGCATGGCAGAACAGCACGCTGTGACTTTTGCGGCCGGTCTGGCCAGCCAGGGAATGCTCCCGGTGGTGTGTATTTATTCCACATTCCTCCAGCGTTCCTACGATCAGATCATTCATGACGTCAACCTGTTGAAAGAGAATGTGGTCTTCGCCATTGACCGTGCCGGTTTTGTCCCGGCCGATGGTGAGACGCATCAGGGCATCTATGACCCGGCATTCCTCAGCCAGGTTGGGATGCCTATCTATTCTCCCTCCAACTATGCAGAGCTCAAATATTGGCTCCCCATTCTGCTGAGCAATGAGATGCAGGGCCCCCGCGCCATCCGCTACCCGCGCGGCGGTGAGAGCAAGGCATTGGCGCAGTATGGCTGCTCCGGTAAGGAGTACGATCACCTCTACACTGCGCCGGGCGCAAAGATCGTTCTGGTCAGCTATGCGGACGAAGTGGAGGACGTACTGAACGCGGCAAAACTGCTGGGCGCGGAAAATATCCCCTGTGATGTTTACAAGCTCGTGAAGATCTTCCCTTTACGGAAGAACTCATCCGCGAGATCATGCGGTATGACGTTGTTCTGATGGCGGAAGAGTGCGTCGCCTGCGGCGGCATTGGAGAGCATCTGGAAATGGCCCTGCAGCACGCCGGATGGAACGGCAGATACATTCACACAGCGGTGGAGCAGCTCTGCCTGCCCCATGCCACGGTGCCCCAGATCAAGCAGGTGACCGGGCTGGATGCGGAGCATCTGGCACAGGCGGTGCGGGAGGCCGTACAGGCCCCGGAAGCGAAAGGAGAGGCCAAGGTTTGAAAATTCGATTGGACCAATATCTGGTGCAGCACGGACTCATCCAGAGCCGTGAGCGCGCCAAAGCCATGATCATGGCAGGTGTTGTCTTTGTCAACGAGCAGAAAGTGGACAAAGCCGGTGAAATGATCAAAGAAGATGCCAAAGTGGAAGTGCGTGGCCATGATATCGGTTATGTCAGCCGCGGCGGCCTGAAGCTGGAAAAAGCCATGCAGTGCTTCCCGCTGACCCCGAATGGAAAAGTCTGTATGGACATTGGTGCCTCGACCGGCGGTTTTACCGATTGTATGCTGCAGAACGGTGCGGTCAAGGTCTACGCGGTGGATGTTGGCTACGGCCAGCTGGCCTGGAGCCTGCGCACCGATGAGCGGGTGGTGAATATGGAGCGGACGAACATCCGCAACGTTACCCCTGAAATGCTGGCAGAACCCATCGAATTCTTCAGCGTAGATGTCTCGTTCATCTCGCTGCATCATATTTTCCCGGTGGCACAGGCGATCACTACGCCGGACGCCATGGGTGTCTGCCTGGTCAAGCCTCAGTTTGAGGCTGGCCGCGAAAAGTTGGCAAGAACGGTGTCGTGCGTGACCCGGCTACCCACCGCGAAGTGCTGCACAATGCAATGGGCTACGCGCCGCCAACGGGTTCAAAGTATGCGGGCTGGATTTCAGCCCCGTCAAAGGGCCCTGAGGGCAACATTGAGTACTTGATGTTTGTACAGAAGAGTGAGCAGCCCGGCGTTCTGGATGATTCTGTGGCCGAGCAGGTGGTTGCTGCAAGCCATTCCACGCTGGACAAATAAACTGGCAGGAGGAAACGCCGTATGACCGTTATGATCTCCCCAAACCCTGACAAACAGTTGGCGGATGTCATTGCTGTGCGTGCCGCGCAGATCCTGCTCAACCATGGCTCCCATGTCCTGATGCGGGAAGAACTGCAGGCCAGCTGCAACACCATGGGCGTTTCTTACCTGCCGGAAAAAGAGTGCCTGCAGCAGGCAGACGTCATCCTGACCATTGGCGGCGACGGCACCATCCTGCACGAAGCCAACCTCACGCTGGAGTACAAAAAGCCCATCCTCGGCGTCAACCTGGGCCGCTGCGGCTTTCTGGCCACCTGTGAGGTGGACGAAATGGAAACAAAGCTGGCGGCGGTTGCCAGGGGCGAGTACTCGCTGGACAGCCGGATGCTGCTCTATGCGCGGGTGCTGGGAGAAGACAACTGGAAAGGTCACGCCCTGAACGATGTTGTCGTGACCAAGGGCCGTTTGCAGCAGGCTATTGATTTCAGCATTTACTGCGATGATATTCTGGTAGAACATTACCGGGGCGACGGTGTCATTGTGGCCACGCCCACAGGTTCCACAGCCTATTCGCTGGCCGCAGGCGGACCTATCCTGGACTCCCGGACCAAGGGCATTGTGGTAACGCCCATCTGCCCCCACAGCCTTGCCAGCCCCGCTATGGTATTCGCACAGGAGCGCAAGATCAACATTTGTGTCGGGCAGGTGGCAGATGATGAGGTCTTCCTCAGCTGTGACGGGGTCTCCGGCTACCCTATGCGGGCAGGTGCAACGGCCGAGATCCGCCTGTCCAACCAGATCGTACAGCTCATCACATTTGGAAACGCCGACCAGTTCCAGGCCATTGACCAGAAACTGCGGAGCAGACGATAACGAAAGAGGGATTGCGTATGAACCGAACCACTTCCGGAGACGCCAAAGGGAAAGCCGAGCGTCAGCAGACGATTCTGCGGCTGATTCAGGAGCATCCCATCAGCCGGCAGGAGGTATTGCTGGAACACCTGCGAGAAGAGGGCTTTGCTGTTACGCAGGCTACCATCTCCCGGGATATCCGGGAGCTTTGCCTGGTCAAAGCAGCCACCAGTGATGGCTACCGCTACGTTTCCAGCCACAATGAGAGTCTGAACCCTAAAATGCAGGGCCGCTTTGAAACGATCTTTCACGAGTCGGTGCTGGGGGTAGACTATGCCGGCCATGTAGTGCTGGTAAAATGCTACTCCGGCATGGCAAATGCTGCCTGCGAAGTGTTTGACGCGCTCAAGTGGAAGAATGTCGTCGGCACTCTTTCCGGCGATGATACCTTCCTGATCGTGGCCCGCTCGGAACGGGATGCCAAAACCATCTGCAATGAGCTGACCCACCACATCGGGCAGCACTAACAAGAAAAAAAGGGTAGGGCAGGAGAACAAAGCATGTTAAGCAGCCTGCAAATTGAAAATGTGGCCGTCATCCAAAAGGCCAATGTCCATTTTGAAAAAGGTCTCAACGTCCTCACGGGCGAGACGGGCGCGGGCAAATCCATTCTCATTGATTCCATCAACGCCATTCTTGGCAACCGTACCTCAAAGATCTGGTGCGTACCGGTGCTGCAAAGGCGGTGATCCGGGCGGCATTTGAAAATGTTCCGCCTGCTGTGCTGGACAGTCTGGAAAAAGCCGGGTATGAGCGCTCTGAAGCACTGCTCCTGAGCCGTGAAATCACCGCTGAGGGCAAGAGCACCTGCCGCATCAACGGGATGCCTGCCACCGCAGCGATCCTGCGGGAGTTGTGCGGCGGGCTCATCAACATCAACGGCCAGCACGATTCCGTTGGACTGTTGAACCCGGCCCACCACGAGAGCATTCTGGATGCCTATGCCCAGAATCGTACCGAGTATCAGGAGTATTATGCCGTTTATCGGGAGCTGGTCAAGATCAAGCGGGAACTGGACGCTCAGATTACGGACGAGAGTGAAAAACAGCGCCGTATCGACCTGTTGAGCTATCAGGTGCAGGAGATCGAAGATGCCGCGCTGACCGCCGGGGAAGAGCAGACGCTGGAAAGCCGCCGGAAAGTGCTGTCCAATGCGTCTGCCATCCGGGACCGCATCGCGCAATGCTATGCGCTGCTCTCCGGTGACGATGAGACACCGGGTGCTGTCGATCTGCTGGGGGAGGCCTCCAATGCCGTGGACGCGGCCGCCCAGCTGGACGGCGAGCTCTCGACCAGTGCCGGGCAGCTGCTGGACCTTTACTACAATGCAAAAGACGCTGCTGCAGACCTGATCGGCCGTCTGGACGCCTATGAGACCAATGACGCCGAACTGGATGAGATCGAGCAGCGCATTGATCTCATTTATAAACTCAAACGGAAGTATGGTGATACGGTCGAGGATATCATCGCGTTCGGGCAGAAAGCCCGGGAGGAGCTGGAACTGATCCAGTCTTCCCAGGAGCGGGTAGAACATCTGCAGGCAGAGCAGCATCGGCTGTACGTTCTGGCCCGGGAAAAGGCAGAGACACTGACGCAGACCCGCCTGAAAGCCTTTGAAGAGCTGAACAAACGAATCTCTGGGACACTGGACTTCCTGAACATGCCCGGTGTGCGGATGAGTCTGCACCACGCCCGCGGACCTCTGGCCAGCCACGGGCAGGACAGCATCGAGTTTTATATCTCCACAAACCCCGGCGAAGCGCCCAAACCGCTGGCGAAAATCGCCTCGGGCGGTGAGCTGAGCCGCATCACGCTGGCCATCAAAAACGCCATGGCAGACAAAGACGCTGTGCCGACCGTCATTTACGATGAGATCGACAGCGGCGTTTCGGGCAAAGCAGCCAGCCGTATTGGTGAGGTACTGCGCCAGAGTGCAGAGGGACATCAGATTCTGTGCATCACCCACACGGCGCAGATCGCAGCTTTGGCGGACTGCCACCTGCTGATCCAGAAGAACATTACCAACGAGCGCACCTATACCGAGATCCGTCCGCTGGATGAAGACGGCCGCGTGGATGCACTGGCGCATCTCATCTCCGGCGACCACGTGACGGAGCTTTCTCGTGCCAATGCCCGCGAAATGCTGGAGCAGACCCGGAATGGGCGTTGACAACCCGCTTTTCGTGTGATAAACTAACCCTTGTGAAAAGCGATGACGGGAATAAGTACCCTGAACGGTTTTGCCCAGAGAGGCCCCGGTTGGTGCAAGGGGCGTGCAGAACAGCAGGCGAAATACCTCCCGGAGCTGCAGGCTGAACGAATTTTCCAGTAGGCTGTGCCGCGTGCGAGCGTTACAAACGCAGGAGTGTCCTCCGTCTCTGAGGAGTGCACTCGTGAGGCCGTTTCCGTGAGGGAGCGGCAAACAGAGGTGGTACCGCGATTTTTCTCGCCCTCTGCCAAATTTCACGTTTGGCAGAGGGCGTTTTCTTTTCCCTCTGCCCCAGAAACAGGAGGATTTTTCTATGACTTTGTACGAAGAACTCAAAGCCCGCGGTCTGGTGGCGCAGATCACCGACGAAGAGATCATTGACCTCATCAACAACGGCAAGGCAACGTTCTACATCGGCTTTGACTGCACCGCTGACAGCCTGACCGCCGGCCATTTTATGGCCCTGACCCTGATGAAGCGGCTGCAGATGGCCGGCAACCGCCCCATCGCCCTGCTGGGCGGCGGCACCACCATGATCGGCGACCCCTCCGGCCGTACCGACATGCGCAAGATGCTCACCAAGGAGGACATTGCCCACAATGCTGCCTGCTTCAAAAAGCAGATGGAGCATTTCATTGCCTTCTCTGAGGGCAAGGCTCTGATGCTGAACAACGCCGACTGGCTGCTGAACCTGAACTATGTGGAACTGCTGCGGGAGGTGGGTGCCTGCTTCTCCGTGAACAATATGCTCCGGGCCGAGTGCTACAAACAGCGCATGGAGAAAGGCCTGTCGTTCCTCGAGTTCAACTACATGATCATGCAGAGTTACGACTTCTACTACATGTTCCAGCACTACGGCTGCAATATGCAGTTTGGCGGCGACGATCAGTGGAGCAATATGCTGGGCGGTACGGAGCTTATCCGCCGTAAGCTGGGGAAAGATGCCTACGCTATGACCATCACCCTGCTGACCGATTCTCAGGGCAAGAAGATGGGCAAGACCGCTGGCAACGCTGTCTGGCTCGACCCCAACAAGACCAGCCCGTTCGAGTTCTACCAGTACTGGCGCAATGTCGGCGATGCCGATGTCATGAAGTGCATCCGGATGCTGACGTTCCTGCCGCTGGAGCAGATCGACGAGATGAGCACCTGGAAAGACGAGCGCCTGAATGAGGCCAAGGAGATCCTGGCCTATGAGCTGACCAAGCTGGTCCACGGTGAGGAAGAGGCTGTCAAGGCCCAGAACGCCGCCCGTGCTCTGTTCAGCGGCGAGGCTGACACCGAGCACATGCCCACCACCCAGCTGACGGACGCGGACCTGAATGATGGCTCCATCGGCATCCTGACCTTGATGGTCAAGGCCGGTCTGGCTGCCTCCAACGGTGAGGCCCGCCGCCTCGTTACCCAGGGAGGCGTCCTGGTGGATGGCGAAAAAGTTTCGGCTCCCACGGCCAGCTTTACCGCTGAACAGCTGGCAAAGGGCATCGTCATCAAAAAGGGGAAAAAGGTCTACCACAAAGTGACGCTGTAATAAGCCCCGCAAGGCCTGTCGATTTGATTGTAAAAAGCCCGGAACGGTTTTCTCGTGTACGGAGAAGCCGTTCCGGGCTTTCTTTTTGCCTGTAAAATTTTTAATGAAGCAGATCCGGGAAGTTACAGCTCGTATGCTTTTTCAGGGCCTCATAGGCGGCATCTTCATTCTCCGCCCGCACCAGCAGGGAGATATCCAGATCGCTGGTGGTGATCAGCAGCACCTCAATGCCTGCCATGGCAAGGGCATTCAGAGCACGGGCGGCCACACCGCAGCTGGTGACCATCTCTTCGCCAAACAGGTTCAGCTTTAGAATAGCCCACGCTGATGAGGGGAGCCGCTTTGGCGTCCTTATCCAGATTGGCTGCCGAAATGGCTTTCATCACCAACGGCAGGTCACTGCTGGATGCCGTGAAGCTGAAATCCATCGTGGTGCCATGGGGAGCGCTCTGACTGATCATATCCACCACAACGCCTGTGTCGGCAAAGATCTGCAAATAGCGTGCCAGGCTGTTGCCTTTGAACTCGACATCCTGCACGCTGATCATCATGAGGCTTGGCTCAATGCTGATTTTGGAAACACCGTACATAAGAAAACCCTCCATTCTGCCCTTGCGGGCCTCAGCGGAGAAACATGTGACATCTGGCTCACATTTCCGCGATCATATCACTCATATTGTACAGCCCCGGCTCCTTTTTCGCAAGATAAACAGCCGCATTGATGGCTCCATTTGCAAAAATATTGCGGGAATAGGCGGTGTGTTTGAGGGTGATGACCTCGTCCGGGCCGCAGAACAGTACCTCGTGGTCGCCCACGATGCTGCCGCCGCGCACCGAGCTGATGCCGATCTCTTTCGGGTCACGCTTCTGGCGCACAGAGGAACGGTCATAGACGTAGTGGTAAGCGCCATCGTTCTCCTCATTGATCGCGTCTGCCAGCATCAGGGCCGTGCCGCTGGGGGCATCCAACTTGTTGTGGTGATGCTGTTCCACGATCTCCACGTCGTAATTCACGCCCAGGATGGCCGAAGCACGCTTGCACAGCTCCGACAGGACATTGATGCCCATGGACATGTTGGCGCTCTTGAACACTGGGATGCTGCGGGACAGCTGCACCACCTTGAGCTGCAGCTCTTCGGAAAGGCCGGTGGTGCAGACCACGATGGGCAGCTTGTGTGCCTCGCAGTAGGGCAGGGCCTTTTCCACAGCAGCAGGGGAGCTGAAATCGATGATCACATCACCCTTGCCCGCCAGCTTGTCCAGACTGTCATACACGGGAATGCCGTTCTGCTCGCCGTCTTTCACATCAATGCCGGCAATGACGCGGCAGTCCTCCCTCTGGGCGATCAGGTCGCACAGCACATGGCCCATCCGGCCGCCAATCCCCTGAATGATAATATCCGTCATGGTTTTTACCTCTTTTTCCTGCAATGCAGAATACGGCAAAATGCCCGGAAGAATCCTCTCGCCGGGCATCTGCCAACGTGTGTTATTCTTTGATCAGACCGGCTTCCACCAGAGCCTGCTCGATCTTGGTCTTGTGCTCATCGCTGGGCTCCACCAGCGGCAGGCGGCACTCGCCTGCGTTCCAGCCCAGGACATTCATCGCGTACTTGACCGGGATGGGGTTCACCTCGCAGAACAGAGCCTCGCACAGGGGCAGCATTTCCAGCTGCAGGGCGCAGGCCTTGCCGTATCTCCCTCAAACCATGCCTTGCAGCAGTTGTGCACCAGCTCCGGCTTGACGTTGGAGACCACGCTGATAACGCCCTTGCCGCCCAGAGACAGCAGGGGAGACCACCTGGTCATCATTGCCGGAATAGAGGTTCAGGTCATCGCCGCAGAGCTGCGCGATCTTTGCCACCTGAGAAATGTTGCCGGAAGCCTCTTTCAGACCGTTGATGAGCGGATGCTTGCTCAGCTCCAGAGCCGTTTCCGGTGCAATGTTCAGGCCCGTGCGGGAGGGCACGTTGTACAGGATGACCGGGATGCCGCCGGCTTCGGCCATGGCGGTAAAGTGAGCCACCAGGCCCGCCTGGCTGGTCTTGTTGTAATACGGGGTCACCAGCAGCAGGGCATCCGCGCCGCAGGCAGCAGATTTTGCCGCCAGTGCACAGCCGTGATCGGTATCGTTGGAACCTGCACCTGCCACGACGGGAACGCGGTGGTTGACCGTATCGACCGTGAATTTGATGGCAGCCAGCTGCTCCTCATCGGTCATGGTAGAGCACTCGCCGGTGGTGCCGCAGATGACAACGGCGTCCGTTCCCCGTGCGATCTGATCCTCAATGATACGGCCCAGCTCGTCAAAATTGACACTGCCGTCCTCATACATCGGGGTGATAATGGCGACAGCCGCACCCGTAAAGACAGGATTCTTCATGCTAAAAAACTCCTTTGCAACGCATTGTGCGCAGATTAGTCAAAATAACCCTTGGCAGCCAGCAGCTCTGCCAGCAGGACAGCGCCGCCTGCAGCACCGCGCAGGGTGTTGTGGCTCATGCAGGCAAACTTATAATCAAACAGGGTATCCTCCCGCAGGCGGCCAATGCAGACAGCCATACCGTTCTCGGTATTGCGGTCCAGCTTGGGCTGCGGACGGTCCGCTTCCTCAAAGTAGTGCAGGAACTGCTTGGGAGCGCTGGGCAGGTTGAGCTCCTGTGCGGGGCCGCGGAAATTTGCCCAGGCCTCGAGCATCTGCTCTTTGGTGGGCTTTTTATCAAAGCTCACAAACACGGCAGCGGTGTGGCCATCGGAGACCGGCACACGGAAGCACTGCGCCGTGATGGTGGGCTTCTCTGCATTGACGATCTCATTGCCCTCAATGTGGCCCCACAGCTTCAGCGGCTCGCGCTCACTCTTCTCTTCCTCACCACCGATATAGGGGATGACATTGTCGATGATCTCGGGCATCCGGTCAAAGGTTTTGCCTGCGCCGGAAATGGCCTGATAGGTGCAGACCAGCGCCTTGTTGACGCCAAACTCCTTCATCAGGGGATGCAGGGCAGGCACATAGCTCTGCAGGCTGCAGTTGGACTTGACCGCGATAAAACCGCGCTTGGTACCCAGACGTTTGCGCTGTGCCGGGATGATCTCAATGTGGTCGGCATTGATCTCCGGCACGACCATGGGCACATCCGGGGTAAAACGGTTTGCGCTGTTGTTGGAGACGACGGGGCACTCTGCCTGGCATACGCTTCTTCCAGCGCCTTGATCTCGGCTTTGGGCATGTTAACGGCGCAGAAGATAAAATCGACCTGAGAGGCGACTTCTTCCACGTTGGAAGCATCCAGCACCACCATCTTCTTCACGCTCTCCGGCATCGGGCTGGTCATAGCCCAGCGGGGACCAACTGCATCTTCATAGGTTTTGCCTGCACTGCGGCCGGAAGCGGCCAGCGTGGTCAGTTTGAACCAGGGGTGATTCTCCAGCAACGTAACAAAACGCTGACCGACCATACCCGTTGCACCAACGATACCCACTCTATACTGTTTTTCCATTTCCAGTACCTTTCCTTTCAAAAAAAGATAAATTTACACAAGCGCCGCTTGCAAAGCAGGCACGAATGCAATATAATAAAGACTGTCTATACAGATTTTATGATAACATTGATACGGCATTCGTGTCAATCATCGGAAAGGCAAATGCATTCATGTTAAAAAAAGATTTTTGGTATGATTTACCCAAGAGCTCATTGCACAGGAGCCCGCAGATCCCCGCGACTCTGCACGGCTGATGGTTCTGAGCCAGAAAGACGACAGCATCCAGCACCGGATCTTCCACGACCTGCCCGAATATCTGGAGCCGGGCGACCTGCTCGTCGTCAACAATTCCAAGGTCCTGCCTGCCCGCATCGTTGGCGTCAAGCAGCCCACCGGCGCTGTCTGTGAGCTGCTGCTCCTCCGTCAGGTCAAAGGCGACCAGTGGGAGTGCCTGGCAAAGCCCGGCAAGCGGATGCAGCCCGGCACCAAGGTCAGCTTTGGTGACGGCACCCTGACCGCTGTGGTGGATGAAACCATGGAGGATGGCAACAAGTACGTTACATTCTATTATGACACAGAGACCCTTTATGAAAAACTGGATGAGTTTGGCAAAATGCCGCTGCCGCCCTATATCACCAAACAGCTGGAAGACCAGAGCCAGTACCAGACGGTGTATGCCAAGGAGCTTGGCAGTGCCGCAGCGCCCACAGCCGGCCTGCATTTCACTCCGGAGCTGATGGACACCATCCGGGCCAAGGGGGTCGGCATTGCTGAAGTGACCCTCCATGTGGGTCTGGGCACATTCCGCCCCGTGATGGAAGATGAGATCGCGGACCACCAGATGCACAGCGAGTGGTACTCCATCAGCGAGGAAACCGCCCAGCGCATCCGGGAGACCAAGGCCGCCGGGCACCGCGTCATTGCGGTTGGAACCACCAGCTGCCGCACCCTGGAAGCCGTTGCCGCCAAGTATGGCGAGATCAAAGCCTGCAGTGGCAACACCTCCATCTTCCTGTACCCGGGTGTCAAGTTCAACTGCATCGACGGCCTCATCACCAATTTCCATCTGCCGGAGAGCACGCTCATCATGCTGGTAAGCGCGTTTTACGGCTACGAAAAGACCATGGCGGCCTACAAAACGGCTGTGGAAGAGAAGTACCGCTTCTTCAGCTTTGGCGATGCCATGCTGATTCTGTAACAAAATTGAATCTGTAGAAATCAAAAACTCAAGAAACGTTATTCTTTCTCTCTCTATATTCTGTACACTGCCGCCCGCCATGCGGCACAGGGAGCACGGCTGTTTTCCGTGCACAGAAAGGAAAAACGTTTATGCCTTCTTTGACGACCTACAAGCTCCTCAAGCAGGAGCACAATGCCCGGCGGGGCGAGTTCAAAACCGTGCACGGCACGGTGCAGACACCGGCATTCCAGAATGTAGCCACGGCAGGCGCTATCAAGGGTGGCCTCTCCGCACAGGATCTGCGGGAGATCGGCACCCAGGTAATGCTTTGCAACACCTACCATCTGCATCTCCGCCCGGGCGATAAGCTGGTGGCTGAAATGGGCGGCCTGCACAAGTTTACCCGTTGGAACGGCCCCATCCTGACCGACAGCGGCGGATTCCAGGTGTTCAGCCTGGCCAAGCTCCGGAAGATCACCGAAGAGGGCGTGACGTTTGCCTCTCATCTGGACGGCCACCGCATCTTCATGGGCCCGGAAGAGAGTATGCAGATTCAGGCAAACCTCGGGTCTACCATTGCCATGGCCTTTGACGAGTGCGTGGAGAACCCAGCCCAGCACGATTATTCCAAAGCAAGCTGTGAGCGCACCGTGCGCTGGCTGGCACGCTGCCAGAAAGAACTGGCCCGCCTGAAGCACGAGGGCAAGGCAACTAATCCTGACCAGCTTCTGTTCGGCATCAACCAGGGCTGCACCTATGCGGACCTGCGTGTAGAGCATATGAAGCAGATCGCAGAAATGAATCTGGACGGTTATGCCATTGGCGGCCTGGCCGTGGGTGAGCCCACCGAGGTCATGTACGAGATGATCAGCGAAGTAGAGCCCTATATGCCCAAGGATAAGATCCGTTACCTGATGGGCGTTGGCACCCCAGGCAACATCATTGAGGCGGTTGCCCGTGGTGTCGATCTGTTTGACTGCGTGATGCCCAGCCGGAATGCCCGCCACGGCCACCTGAACACCTGGGGCGGCATCATCAACATCAAAAATGCCAAGTACGAGCGGGATGAGCGCCCCATTGACCCCACCTGCGGCTGCCCGGCCTGCCGCAACTATTCCCGCGCCTATATTCGCCACCTGTTCAAGGCGGAGGAGCTGCTGGGAATGCGTCTGGCAGTCATGCATAACCTGTGGTTCTATAACCATCTGATGGAGCGGATCCGCGATGAACTGGACGCTGGCACGTTTACGGCTTTCCACGACCGCTATGTCAAGCTGCTTGATACAAGAATTTGAGCAATTCCCCTTGCAACGGGGCGAATAAACGTATATAATATTCTTATATGAATTTGAGAGGAGATTTTTCCCGATGAATTTTCTGACCACTACCACCGAAAGCTATATCAGCCTCTTCTTCACACTGGCGCTGATGCTCGTCCTGCTGTATTTCATGATCTATCGTCCCCAGAAGAAGCAGGAGAAGAAAGACGCCGCCATGCGTGCTGCTCTGGAAATTGGCGATCAGGTACTACCATCGGCGGCATTGTCGGCCGCGTGGTTGCCATCAAGGACGACACGTTCGTTCTGGAGACTGGCGCTGACCGTGTGAAGATCCGCTTCATCAAGAATGCCATCAGCTCTGTCGAGAAGCTGAACATGGACAACGCTGCTTCCTCCAAGAAGTAATTTTTCAGCCTGCAAGAATTTTTTTACGCGCCTTTCTGCATACAGTAAGTGCAGGGAGGCGCGTTTTTATGTCTGGCAATGGTAATTCTCCGGCAAAATTCCCGGCGGGCCGGGCGCTGGTCTCATTTGGCGCAGGCTGCTGTGTCACCGGGGCCTGTATGGCGGGCCTCGCCGCATTGATGGCACGGCAGGGCCTTTCGCAGGATGCGGCCTGGCCCATGGCGACCTGTGCGGTCAGTGCGGGCAGCCTGTTCAGTGGCTGGCTGATGGCTTTCTGGCAGAAAAGCCGCGGGCTGCTCTGTGGGGTAGTACAGGGGGCTCTATTCGTTTTTCTGCTACTTTGCTTCGGTCTGCTTTCCGGCAGTCCTTTGCAGGAAATGCAGTTGGTCCGGTTCGTGGTCACGCTGCTGTTCGGCTGCATCGGCGGCGTCCTCGGGATGCTGCGCTCGGGCGGAAACGCAGAGTCTGAGCTTTTCCTGAAAATCGGGTGCATCGCTTCGGTGCACCTGCTTTTATCTTTCAAAGGAGGGACAGCCCTTATGTGGGTTTATCAGGAACCTGAAATACAACCAATCGAAAAAGGCCCCATAACACCACCTCCATCACTGCCACCCGTTCCGGAACAAGAACCGCTGCCCGCTACCGTCCAAAGCACACCGGAAACAACGGTTTCACACATTCCAGAAACAGAAGTGCTTTCCAGAACGGCTCCCGCGTCCCACAGAGAGCGTTCTGCACCTCATCAGGGATGCGTGCTTCTTGCGGGTTCTTATCTCTCAGGAGCCTTTACAGCGGGAATTCTGCAGGCGCTTCTGGATACAGCAGAGATGGACATGCTTTCCTATTACCTGCGCTGTTGGCGCGGCCTGTTTGCTGTCCAGAGCGCTTCACAGATTGCACAGCTGTTCGGCACCGAACTGCTTACGATTTTGGGAGTCCTCTGCGTTCTGTTGCTGTTGGGGTTATCCGCCATCGGGCCTGTGCCCATCTATCTTTTTACCATGCTGTATGGCGCTGGAGCAGGGCTATTGACATTCCAGCTGTTTTCCGGCATACCACTTCCGCAGGCGTTGTTCTTTCTTTTTATTTCCGGCGTCCCGGCGGCACTGGCTGCAGGTGCGCTTTGCTGGTTTGGCTCCTGCGCGCTGGAAGTCAGCGGAAGACTCCATGCTTTTTCTCTTGGGCGGGGAGGAGCCCCTCTGCCCATGCCCAGCTGCTATTGGGACAATTTGCACTGACCGCCGCAGCGATGCTTCCGCTCTGCGGAGCCGCTACCTGTCTTGCTTATTTGGGCAGTCAGCTGGCCGCATTTCCGTAACGGTTCCTTGCGGGCACCGGCGCAATGTGGTATGATAAATGCAAAGGATCTCGAATGAAATCACAGGAGTTTTCTTATGAAAGAACCGAAGTTGAAAACGGTATATGTCTGTTCCAACTGCGGGGAGACCAGCCCCCGCTGGATGGGGCGCTGCCCCAGCTGCGGCAGCTGGAATACCATGAACGAGGACGTTGTTGCCGAAACACCCAAAGCCGGGCTTTCCGGCGGAAAAAGCGCCGCACTTGCCCGGCAGGAGGGGGTCACCTCGCTGACGGCAAAGCGGCTGGCGGATATCAGCACAACGGAAGAGAAAAGCCGTATCCTGACCGGCATTTCAGAGCTTGATCGGGTGCTGGGCGGCGGTATCGTACTGGGCGGCGTGGTTCTGCTGAGTGGTGAGCCGGGTGTCGGCAAGTCCACCATGCTGCTGCAGCTCTGCGGTGCCATCTCCAACCAGCACACCGTGCTGTATATTACCGGCGAGGAATCCGTGCGCCAAGTCAAACTGCGGGCAGCCCGCCTGAAAGTACCCCAGGAAAATATTTATCTCGCCGCAGAAAACGACGTGGATGAGATCTGCGGCCTGATCGAGAAAGAAAAGCCGGAATTGGTCGTCATCGACTCCATTCAAACCATGCGTTGCATGGATATCTCTTCTTCTTCCGGCACGGTCAGCCAGGTAAAAGAGAGTGCCCGCCCGGCTGCTGGCGGTGGCCAAAAAGCAGGAGATTCCCATGTTCATCGTTGGCCACGTCAACAAGGACGGTGCCATTGCAGGCCCTAAAGTCATGGAGCACATTGTGGATACCGTGCTCTACTTTGAGGGGGACAAGATGCTCCCGTACCGTATCCTGCGGGCAGCCAAAAACCGTTATGGCTCTACCAATGAGCTCGGCATGTTTGATATGACCGGGCAGGGGCTGGAAGAAATCGAAAACCCCTCGCAGATGCTGCTGGAGGGCCGTCCGCTGGGCGTTTCCGGCAACTGTGTAGCATGTACCATGGAGGGCAGCCGCCCCATCCTGAGCGAGATTCAAGCCCTTGCCACCAAAACAAATTTTCCGGCTCCGCGCCGTGCCTGCAGCGGCTACGACTATAACCGCATGAATCTGCTGATCGCCGTTCTGGAAAAACGTGCCGGGTATTTCTTCGGCAATCTGGACGTTTATATCAACATCGTAGGCGGCATTGCCCTGCGGGACACTGCCTGCGACCTGTCTGTCTGTCTAAGCATGGTATCGTCTCTGCTGGACTGCCCGGTCAGCGATAAGCTGATTGCCATTGGGGAAGTCGGACTCGGCGGTGAGGTTCGCAGTGTTCCCAATCTCGAACAGCGTCTGCGGGAAGCGGAACGCATCGGTTTTGAGCGGGCTGTCATCCCAGAGCACAGTCTGCCTCACCTGAACGCCGCTGATTATCCCGGCATGAAACTGGTTGGTGTCGCTTATATCTCGGATGCCATCCATGCACTGAAATCTGACCGCTTATAAAAGAGGAAGCCAATGTCCATTTATCTGAACGAAAAAGAACCCCGAAAAGCACAAACCTTTCGATGATGCCTCGCAGGATATCGTGGAGTATGTGCGGTATCTGGAAGTCATTGCAGGCAAAAAGCCCCCATACGGCATTCAATTATTATTGTGATCTGCGCAATTTCAGCCGCTTTATGAAGCGCCGCCGCGCACTTGTCCCGGAAGACGCTGAGATCAAAGAAATTGACCCAAAGGGGTTGGATACCACTTTCTGGGCCAGCGTGACCAAAGAAGATATTTACGAATATCTATATTTTTTAAACCGGGAATGCGGAAACAAAAAGTCTTCTACCGCCCGGCGGCTGGCCAGTCTGCACGGCTTCTATGATTACCTTGTCAATCAGGTCAACAAGATCACACAGGACCCCACAGCAGCCATCCGCCCCCCACAAACAGGATAAAGTTTTGCCCAAATATCTGACAGCAGAACAGTCCATGGACCTGTTGGAAAGCACCCAGACCCAGAGCGATTTCCCGGAGCGGGATTACTGCATGACTGTTCTATTTTTGAACTGCGGAATGCGTCTGGCCGAGCTGGTCGGGATGGATCTGGATGACATTGATCTGGAACAGCGTCAGATCCGGCTTTTCGGCAAGGGCCATAAAGAGCGGATGGTCTACTTGAATGATGCCTGCATTGAGGCCTTGCAGCTCTATTTAAACAAGCGCAATACAATGGAGGACCTGAGCCCCAAAGAACGTGCCGTGTTCATCACCCGGCGGCGCAAAGAACGCATCTCCAACCGCAGGGTAGAGCAGCTCATCACCGGAGCCATGAAAGCGGCCGGGCTCAAGGGCTTTTCCACCCATAAATTGCGCCATACTGCTGCCACGCTGATGTATCAGACCGGGAATGTGGATATTTTGACCCTCAAGCAGCTTTTGGGCCATAGCAGTGTTGGCACTACTCAAATTTACACGCATCTACAAGAATTTCAGGTGCGTGCCGCCATTGAGCAGAATCCGCTCGGCAATGTGGAGCCGAAAAAGAAAACGTTGGATACAACAGAAGCAAAAACAGGGGAGAACAGGGAAACTTTGCCTCCAGAAGAAGACTCTGCAGAGATGCCCTCCGGCCCAATGGAAGCCTTTGACGGAGCCGCGAAGGATGGTTTCCGGGTGGATATTTCCGGGATGCTGGATAAACCGGAGAATGACTGAACCCATGGTCCGACACCAACAAAGACCATGTTAGCGGGTTTACCAGAACGGCTTGAAAAATAAGCGGTTTCCAAAGCAGCAAACTCAAATCCGGCAATCATGTGTCCGTAATAAGCTGTAAATGATTGCAGCATTAAAGTTAAGATACAAGTATTTAATCCTTGTATTAAATAGACGAAAAGCGTTCCAACGGAAAGCCACTGCAAGCCGATGGAACGCTTTTTGATTTAGCTGCAATATAAGAATAAAAAGCAAACACGAACAGCAGCCAGAGAAAATAAAACCAGATAAAAATAAACGCATGAAACAGGTGTAAAACACAACAACACGCAAATGCACACCAAGCAGACGGAACTGGCGAAAACTGGACGCTGGAGCCTGAAAGGGCCCAAAACCCGGAAAAGAGGCATTTTTCACTCCCCTGATTTTCATATAACGTGCATTATACGAAACTTTATCAAACAAAAATAGGGCACTCCTCTCTCTTCTTCTGTATCTCAGCTTCAAAAGTCTGGCTGTGTTTCTAAAATAAATTCAATACAGCATCTTCCGTTTTGCAACAATAAAAAAATCCCACGACAGTTTTGCAGTACAGCAATTTGTCCTGGGACTCATGTTTGGTTTTATTTATCCGTTGTGCTGGGTTTCAAATGCTTCCGGTAAAGGCTCTGTATCAAAATAGGCACAGATGGCTTCATAGTAGGCCTGTGCAGTTTTCTTGCAGCCTGTTTCACTGCCAAACTGCGCCACGTCTTCCTCGCTGGTCACAAAGCACTGTTCTGCCAAGACGGCCGGACAATCAACATCTTCCAGCAATGTAAAGCTCCGTTCTTCCCGTACCTCGGTGGGTTCGATTCCACCAGCTGTTTCGCCTCGCCCTGATAATAAATATACCGGATACCGCCATGGCCGCGCAGCGTTGCTCCCGCCTGCTGCATTTTTTCGGCCAGCTGTCTGGCAAAGTAATAGCTTTCTTTGTGCCAGGTTCTTCCAGGAACAGACGGATAGCACTCAAATCCGGAAGCAGTCGAACCCTCCGGCACAGAGTTTCCATGAATGGATAACATCAGGTCTGGATTTTGCGCATGGATGGCCGCAGCCCGTTCGCTGGGCTTGGCTGTTACATCGTAGCTTTCACGGGATATCAGCGGAATATAGTTTGAGTCCGCTTCCAGCCATGCCAGCAGATCCTGCGCTGTTTGAGCTGTCATTTCGCTTTCGGTCACAATGCCCTGTGCGCCCGGGTCTGATCCTCCATGGCCCGCATCTACAGCGATCCGGTACGGCGGGTCACCAACCACTGGGCGGAAGTCTTCTTCCTCCCCTGCCTCACGGTTCCGTTTTGGGCCTGCCAGTGCTGCTTTCCAGAGGAAAAACGCCGCGCTGAAACAGAGCAGACAAACCAGAAGCGAAACGACCGTCCCAATAGAAAGGCCCTTGCGGTTCTTCTTCCGCCTGCGCGGAGCGGCATGTTTTGAACGTCCTGCCATCGCCGGTCACTTGAGCTCTACTACAGTCACACCGCTTTCACCCTCGCCATAGCGGCCCAGGCGGAAGCTCTTGACCATCCGGTTGCCGCGCAGGTGCTTGTGGATGGCTGTGCGCAGCGCACCGGTACCGTTGCCATGAATCAGATAAACAACGGTCTGGCCGTTCAGAATCGCGCGGTCGATGAACGAATCCACTTCCGGCAGCGCTTCGTCCACGGTCAGGCCCAGCAGATTGCATTCCATTTTTGCGGTGCGCTGTACCCGCTCGACCCGGCCATTGGGGCGGTTGGCATCGCCCGTCAGGCGCGAGTAACGCTGCTGAGCTTTGGTCATGGGCTTTGCCTCCTTGACCAATTTTTCCGGCTGCTTCAGACCCTTGAGCGGCACTTTCGTTTTAATGATACCGGCACGGACCAGCACATCGCTGTTCTTGTCCGGCAGCGCCAGCACGGTTGCCAGCTGATTCAGCTCTGCAATGCAGACCTCCTGCCCTACCTTGACCTCTTTCAGCGGCACAAACTCCTTGACAGGATTGTGCACCACCTCAGAGCCGACCAACAGCTTTTCCGATTCTTTTTTAGCGATTTCCCGGGCACGCTGGGCTTTCTGCTGGGTGCTCATCCGCTCATCTTTCTGAATCTGGCGCAGCTCGTCGGTCAGGGCGTAGGCTTTGCTTTCCACGTCCTGTGCCAGTCTGCGGGCTTTGGCACGGGCTGCTTCCAGCTCGTTTTCGCCCTGCTGGATCAGCTCATCGCGTTTTTTGCGGGCGGCGTCCAGCTGGTGGGCAGCCTCATTTTTCAGCTCCTCCACCTCATTCTGGCTTTCTTTGAGCTGGAGCTTCAAATCGTCCAGCTGGCCCAGAACGGCATCCAGACGCTTATCCTCCGCCGAAAGATGCTGCTGGGCAGCTTCGATGACCCGCTCCGGGATGCCCAGCTTTTCACTGATGAGGAACGCGTTGGATTTGCCCGGCACGCCAACGCTCAGTTTATAGGTTGGGCGCAGCGTTTCCAGATCAAACTCGCAGCTTGCATTGACAACGCCTTTCGTCTCCAGCGCAAAGACCTTGAGCTCTGCATAGTGGGTGGTAGCCATCAGGAGCACACCACGGCGGCGCAGCTCTTCAATGATGGCCACTGCCAACGCAGCACCCTCGGCCGGGTCCGTACCGGCACCCAGCTCATCCAGCAGGACCAGCGTGTGAGGCATAGCCAGCTCCAGAATACCCGTAATTTTTTTCATGTGGCCAGAGAATGTGGAAAGGCTCTGCTCAATGCTCTGCTCATCGCCAATGTCCACAAGGAACTCATCAAAAACACAGACCTCGCTCCGCTCATCAGCCGGGATAAGGAAGCCGCACTGCGCCATGGCACACAAAAAAGGCCTGCTGTTTTCAGCGTGACCGTCTTACCGCCCGTATTGGGGCCGGTAATGATGAGCGAATCATACTCCTTACCCAGCGCAATGTCCACCGGGACACATTTTTTCGGGTCAATGAGCGGGTGCCGCGCCCGGACAAGGGAGAATGACGTATCCGTACGGACAGCCGGTTTAAAGGCTTTCATATCCAGTGCCAGGCGGGCCTTTGCCAGCAGAACGTCAATGTCTAACATTGCCTGATAGCTGTACTGGAACTGCGGCTCAATGGCCGCCACCTGGGCCGTAAAGGCCACCAGAATGCGCTCGATCTCCTGTGCTTCCTGGGCACGGTACTGCAAAATGCGGGCGTTGGCTTCCACGACTGCCTGCGGCTCCACAAAGACAGTTGCACCCGTGGACGAAACATCGTGGATAACGCCGCTGACCTCGCCGCGGTACTCGCTCTTGACCGGGACAACGTAGTACGGCCATTGCGCATGGAAACCACGCTCTCCTGCAGGTATTTAGAAGTATCCATGTTGCGGACCATGCTTTCCAGCCGGTCACGGATGCTGTTTTCGGTTGCGCGGATCTTCTTGCGCAGCTCGTTCAAGGTGCGGGAAGCCGTATCCGCCATCGCATCCGGAGCCAGAATGGCACTGGAGATCTGCTGTTCCAGGCCTGGTTCCGGGGCCAGCGCATAGAACAGGTCATCGGTCGGCAGTGCGTCATGGTCCGAGGAGCCGTACCAGCTGCTCAGATTCTGGAAATTACGCAGTGCACCTGCCACCATCAGCAGTTCGCCCATGGAGAGCACGCCGCCCTTGACCGCACGGGTCACCAGCTGGCTGACACCCTCTACCCCACCAAACCGGGGCGAACCGTTTTTGATGAGCAGGGTGTTGATCGCATCCGTCTGCTCCAATGCATAGCGAACCTCATCCGGGTCACACTGGGGCTCCAGTTCCAGCATTTTTTCCCGGGCTTCCTTGCACACACAGCCTTCCGCTGCCCGTGCAATGATCTTATCAAGCTCCAGTGTTTTCAAATAGCTTGTTTCCATAGTAGATTCCTTTGTTTATGGTAATACCGATTTTAAAAAGTCGTAACTCTTCAACGGTTTGTCCAGATGGGTCAGGGCATACTGCTCCGCTGCAATGGCAAGCTTTGCAAGGCTCCCGACCGAAATTTTAAATGCAAAAATTTTCTTGTCTTCTACAAGGCAGATATGCCGCAGGGCAAACAATGCCCCGGCATCCAGATTGCAGGTCTTCCCTGCTTTCTGTGCACAGGCGGCACAAAGCAGACAGCCCTCCTGCGGGTCCAGATAAAAGGCCGGGCCGTCGTAAGTGCCGCAGCCCCTGCAATATACCAGCTGCGGCAAAAAGCCGCACTCGCTCATGGTGCGCAGCTCAAACACGGCCTTGATGACCCGGAGGTCTGCTTTTTCTCGCTGAGCATATAAAGGCAGTTGAGCAGCAGCCGCAGCTCTTTTTCCGCTTCTTCTCCCGTTGGGGAAAGGGCTGCGGCCATCTCAGCCATATACATGGCAAGACTCATTCCCTCAATGCTGGAAGCGATGCCGTGGAAAACGTTTTTACTTTCCGCTTCCCGGACAGTGTACATATTCCGGCCCGGCAGCAGCACAAATTCTGAGTAGCAAAAAAGCCCGCAGGCGCTGAACAATTTGTTTTTCAGCCGCAGGCTGCTCTGTGCCGAGGCGGAGATGACCCCCAGCCCCGGCGTTAAAATTGTGATGATCCGGTCCGATTCTTTGTCTCGGGTCTCTTTGAGGACAAGCCCCGGCGTTACAATGGGTTCCATTGGCAGGTCCTCCTCCCAAAACAAAACTTTCTCAGCGGTTGTTCGGGTTCTGCTTGAAGCCGAAGTTGTTCAGCAGAAATTCATTGTCCCGCCAATCGGCCTTGACCTTGACCCAGCACTGCAGGTTGACCCGGCAGCCCAGAAACTCCTCGCAGTCGGCGCGGGCCGCACTGGCGATCTTCTTCAGCATCGCACCGCCCTTGCCAATGACCATACCCTTGTGGCTCTCCCGCTCGCAGTAAATATTGACGTCAATGTCCACAAGGTCGGTACCCGGGCGTTCTTTGAACCGCTCGACCACCACGGCAATGCCATGCGGGATCTCGTCCCGCATAAACAGCAGCGCTTTCTCGCGGATGACCTCTGCCACCAGCTCTTTTTCCGGCATATCGGTGTAGGCGTCATCATCAAAGTAATGGGGACCTTCCACGGCGTAACGGCTCAGAGCATCAAACAGCTCCTCACAGTGGTCATTCTGCCGGACGCTGACCGTATAAATATCGTCAAACACCCCCAGGGCTTTCAGCTCGGCCTTGCGGGCCTCCAGATCTTCCGGTGCCTTGACGAGATCGGTCTTATTGATCACGGCAATGGCAGGGCCGCCGCTCTTTTTCAGCGCCTCCACCAGCACCATTTCCGGCTCATTGAGGGCACCGTAGGCTCAAACAGCATCATGGACACATCCACATCCGCGATGGAATCGCTGGCAGTCTTGTCCATCCGCTTGCCCAGCTTATTGTGTGCCTTGTGGACGCCCGGAGTGTCCAGCAGGACATACTGGAGCGGACCGCGGGTGATAACACCCGTAATGCGGGTGCGGGTGGTCTGGGGCTTAGAGGTCACAATGGCCACTTTCTCCCCCCAGCAGGTTGGTCAGGCTGGATTTGCCCACATTGGGGCGGCCAATGACCGCCACAAAGACGGACGAAGTATCATAATGTCCCTGGATGGGTGTTTCCTTTTTCAAAATAGCACTCCTGTCTTATTTTACATTATTCCGTATAGCTGACGGTGCGGGGCAGGCCCAGCTGGGTCAGGACAGCTTCCTCTTTTTCCCGCATCCGCATCGCTTCCAAGCCGCCGTTCTCATGGTCATAGCCCAGCAGATGCAGCATGGAATGTACCGTCAGGAATGCCACGTCGCGCTGCAGCGGGGCCGTACAGTGTTGCCTGCTCCTGGGCGCGCTCCATGCTGATGACGATATCGCCCAGCATCTTGCAGCCGTTGTTTTCATCCACATCGTAGACGCCGTTCTCGCCCAGAGGGAAGCTGAGAACATCCGTAGGCATGGGCTTGTTGCGATACTGGTTGTTCAGCTCTGCAATGGCGGCATTGTCCACGAAGGTGACGCTGATCTCTGCCGGGGCATCAAAGTGCTCGTACTCCAGCACGGCGTTGCAGGCACGACGGATCAAAATTCGGAGGCCAGAGGGCACCTTGACTGCTTTTTGAGAATTTGTGATTAAAACTTTATTGGACATAACTCGTCCTCTCCTTTCTTTTTTTTATGCTGCCTTTTTTGAGGCAAACGCTCAGCGCTTTGCTGGATGTGCTGCCGCCTCATAGGCTTTGATGATCTCCTGTACCAGACGATGGCGCACGACATCTTTTTCTGTAAAATAACATTGCGCAATGCCGCCCACGCCTTTCAGCACCTGCAGCGCGTCCACAAGGCCGCTGCGGGTCCGGTCCGGCAGGTCGATCTGAGTTACATCGCCGGTAACCACCACCTTGGAACCCACACCCATACGGGTCAGAAACATCTTCATCTGCTCCGGGGTGGTGTTCTGTGCCTCATCCAGAATGATGAACGAATCATCCAGCGTCCGGCCGCGCATATAGGCCAGCGGGCTACTTCAATGATCTGTTTTTCTACCAGACGTTCATAAGTCTCTGCGCCCAGCATATCAAACAGGCCATCATACAGCGGACGCAGGTACGGGTCGACTTTCTGCTGCAGATCGCCGGGCAGGAAGCCGAGCTTTTCGCCGGCCTCCACAGCAGGGCGGGTCAGGACGATGCGGGAGACATCCTTTGCCTTGAACGCCTTGACGGCCATGGCAACAGCCAGATAAGTTTTGCCGGTACCTGCCGGGCCAACGCCGAATGTAATGGCATTCTTCCGGATGGCATTCAGGTATTCTTTCCCAAGCGTCTTGGGGCGGATAGGGCGGCCCTTAACGGTAACGGTGACAAAATCTTCCGTCAGCTCCTTGACCCGCTTCTCCTCCCCATCGTGGGCGAGGCTCAGGCAGTAGCGAACGGTCTGATCTTCCAGCGGCGTATGGTTTTCAATCAGGAGCAGCATCCCCTCCACCGCCCGGGTCGCTGCCGCAACATTGGCTGCCTCGCCCGAAAGGCGAAGCATCGTACCGCGGCAGACTGCCGTAACGGAGAATTCCTTTTCCAAAAGACGAATGTTTCGGTCGCAGTTTCCAAAGACAGCGGCTGCAATCTCCACGCTATCCAGTTCAATGCTTTTTTCTGCCATGTGGCTCCTCCTGAAGAATCTTCTCGTACTCCATCCTTATTGTACCACCAAAACTTCATTTAGAAAACTGTGAAAATTGCACAAAATATTCAGACCCATTCCATCGGTTTTTCCATATAGCTATTTGCGGGGGACACTCTGCATGAGACAGCGTAAAATTTGCGCGCCATCCAACGGTGGAATGGGCAGTAAGTTAAAAGCCCCTGTCAACAAATTTGCCGCAAAAAGGCACTCCACCAGATGGTAGCCCGCCGGGAAAGGCAGAAAACAGCCCAAACCGCCAGCAAAATGTTCACCCCGGGCCCGGCAGCGGCCAGCAAAAGCTGCTCGTTTGCCGAAAAGTGCTCTTTCCTTGTCTTCATACAAAATCCCGTCATGGTCACTTCAATGTGTGGAAACCGATGGCGCAGAAAAAGATAAGCCATCATGTGCCCCATCTCGTGGAGAACTGCTGCCAACAACCCAACGCGCAGAAATCCGCTTGCGTCAAAATAAAAAGCAAAATTGCTAAGGCTCCGCACAGAATGAGCGGGTCCTGAAAAGAAATCTTCCCGATACGGAAACGTTGTTTCATAAGAAATGAAATATCCCGGCTGGGTCATAGCGGATGCCGTTGCAAAGCCATTCCAGGTGGAGATGTGCCCCAGTGGCCCGTCCGGTCTGCCCAACTGTCCCAATCGGCTCGCCTGCTTTGACGACTTCCCCGTCCGGACATAAAGATACTGCATGTGAGCATAAAGCGTTTCTTCTCCCGCTTCGCATGAGAAAGGCGTAGATAATTGCCATAACTCTGGCTGTGGCGTGCCGCTGCAACAATGCCGTCCGCCCCCGCCAGAACGATGGTTCCGGAGGCACAGGCAAGGTCTACCCCTTTATGAAATGCTTCTTTTCCGTTAAGCGGGTCTTTCCGCCACCCATATTCCTCTGAGATACGCCAGGCCGTCGTTCCCAGAGGAAACTGATACTGCTCCTTTGTGACTTTTATACGGAGGGAGCACCCGCCGGGGGCGTGTTCAATGCCCGGGCGGAAACACAGCATGCCATCATCAGACAGGCCACCAACATGCACAAACAAACAGCCACTTGACAACCGGAATGGCGATTCCGAATCCATTTTCTCCGCATCTTTTCCCTCCATCGTTGCTTCCCGCTATCAGAAAAAGATATGCACACCCTCCTGCCGAAAGAACAAAAATACCGCCAGCCCTTTCGGCCAGCGGCATTCAGCAAAAGTTTATCCTCTCTTATTTTCCCAAAGATCCTGAAGATACGAGAAAGCAGCCCCTGCTTCTTCGGTTTGGATTCTGTGATCACAATGGGCATTTCTTCTATCGGCTTTGTGGCCGCAGGTGCAGTTTTTTCCGCGGTGGTTCAATCGGTGTAAACACAGCTTCCGGTGCCTCGCGCACAGGCTCCTGGTGTGTTTTGATATTCGATGTTTCCGCAGAGGCGGGCGTCTTCTTCGGGGCTGGTGCAGCTTTCCCCCAATCGTCTTTCAGAAGCTCATACATTCCCATCTGACCGTTGACGATTGGCTCACCCGGAGCGGGTTTCACTTTCTGGTAACTGCCATCGGCCCGCATCTCCCGGGCGTTGACATTATCATGAAGCTGCAGCTGTAAGATCCTGCTGAGTTTTTCCACCAGAACAGGGTCTTCGATCCGCACACCGACTTCCACACGGCACTCCGTGTTGCGTGTGAGGAAATCACCAGACGCAATATAAATGCGGGTCTTCTGTCCATCATAGAAGCTGTAAATGCGGCCATGCTCCAGATATCGGCCCACCAGACTGCGGATGTGCAGGTTTTCGGTCTTGCCAGGCACCTCTGCGCGGACACAGCAGATACCACGGACGATCATATCAATGCGGACACCGGCGCAGCTGGCTTCCTGCAACTTGAGAATGATATCGCGGTCCGAGATGGAGTTGTTTTTCAGGATCATCGACGCCGGACGGCCCAGCCGTGCTGCGGTGATGACATGATCCATCTCGTCCAGCAACACACTCTTGAACCGCAGCGGGGCCACCAGCATCTTTTCACTGGTTTCGGTCAGCTTCTGAACGGCAAGATTCTGGAAGACATTGGAGGCTTCTTCACCGATCTCCGGGTCTGCCGTAATGAACGAGTAATCCGTATAGAGTTCACTGGTTTTTCGTTGTAGTTCCCAGTGCCGATCTGGGTGATGTAGGCATAGCCATCCTGATTCTTTTTGGTAATGAGGGTCAGCTTGGAGTGGACCTTGTAATCATCAAAGCCATAAATGACGGTACAGCCTGCCTCTTCCAGTTGCTTGGACCAGTCGATATTGTTCTGCTCGTCAAAGCGGGCACGCAGCTCCACAAGAGCAACCACTTCCTTGCCGTTTTCGGCGGCTTCCATCAGGGCCTGCACGATCTGCGATTCCCGCGCCATGCGGTAGAGCGTCATCTTGATGGAAATGACCTCCGGGTCCTGCGCCGCTTTTTTCAGCATGGTAATAAAAGGCCGGATGGACTGATACGGATAGCTGAGGAGCACATCGTGCTTTTCCACTTCTGCAGCCAGGTCATACTCCGGCGGCGGAAGCATGGGGCGGGCCGCCGGGTAGAACAGCTCCGGGTGGCCATCGGCTTCCATGCGGGAAGTCAGCTTATAAAAGAAACTCAGATCCAGAGGGCTGTTCTGCGCAAACACCCGTTTGTGGCTCAGTTCCAGACGGCTGCAGAGAATGCGTACCACTTCCTGCGGGGCCGTCGGCGTGACCTGCAGGCGGACAGCAGCCAGTTTGCGGCGGCGCTTGAGCAGGTCGGCCATGATCTCGCGGTAATCAATGTCATGGTCCATCATGCCCTTCTTTGACGTCGATATCCGCATTGCGAGTTACACGGAAAAGGCATTTTTCCTGAATGGTTTCCTTGCCGAAGATCATGGAGGCGTAATGCAGCACCAGCTCTTCCACCAGAGCAAACAGAGTCCGGCCATCTTTCTTGACAATGTGCATCCGCTCCATCTGGCTGGAAATGGGCACGATACCAAGGCTCTGCTCATTGGAGTGCTTCTCCTTGAGCAGAACGCCCAGATAGATCTCTTTATTGCGCAGGAACGGGAACGGGTGGCGGTTATCGACCACCTGCGGGCTCAGAATCGGAAACAGCTCGCTCTGGAAATACTTTTTCCAGAAATGCTCTTCTTCCTTGCTCAGGTGGTCAAAATCCACTTTCTGGTAGCCGCAGGCCGCCAGATTTTCCAGTGCACGGGCATAGTATTTATCGCAGTCTTCCTGCAGCTGGGCCGTTTTGGGCATAATGGCCGTCAGTTGCTCCTCGGAGGTCATATTCGTCTTGTTTTCCCGCTTTTCCTTTTTGCCTCGCATCAGGTTGGCCCGCTCCTGCAAAGAGCCGACGCGCACCATGAAAAACTCATCCAGGTTGGAGCCGTAAATGGCCAAAAACTTTACCTGCTCGGCCAGCGGGACATTTTTGTCCTTGCCAAGGACCAGGACCCGGCGGTTAAAATCCAACCAGCTCAGTTCCCGGTTGATAAAGATGTTCTCCTCATTCATGTTGTTTCCCCTTTTCTCCAGCAGCGGCGGCTGCCGTTATCAACTAACATATGCAAGGTTTTGCCAGGACTCCACGATCCGGGAGGTAATCCCCGGAACATAGACCGCATCTTCCACATGCCGGAATGCACCGTTCTGCCGCCGGTAGTCCAGGATCGCCCGCGCCTTTTTCTCCCCGATGCCGGGCAGAGTGCAGAGCGCGTCCAGCCCGGCTGTATTCAAATCGACCCGGGCGGCCTGGATCATCGGTTCGGGCTGGGCTGTTTGCCCTGTGTGCCTCTTGAGCGGGACTGCAAACCAGAACACCAGTGCAGCACAGGCTGCCGCGGTAAGAAGCGTGAGCAAAACAAAGCGCTTTTCTTTCTGTGTGGAAGTGTGTTCTTTCATTGTAGTATAAACCTCCCAAAAAAGAAAGTCACCTGCGGAAAATTTGCAGGAGACTTTACTTGAATTTTACGCCGTTGCCTCTGCGCCGCGCACAAGATTGTACAGATATTCTGCTGCTGCACCCGTATCATGGTCTGTCAGCGTCGTCTGCGCTGCCGCAAGGCGCAGTTCTGCCGCAGCATCAGCCGGGACCACACTGTGGCCCGCCAGACGCATCAGCTCCAGCATCTGGGTGCAGTTGGCTACGACGGTCAATTCCTCAGCTGCACAGCCAACAGGCGGGCAGACCGCGTTGAACATTGCCGTCCCCGAAACAGCACCCGGAGTCAACACCAGCAGATCCGGCGCGACACGCTCCGCCAGCAGAGAATCGGCTGCCTCCCCCAGTGCCTTATCCAGCAAAGGAACCAGCGGCATCTGCTTTTTGTCCTGATAGAGCAGGATGCGCAGCACATCCTCGCCCCGCACATCGGCAGCACTGCTGAGGACATAGGGCGTCCACTCCTGCCGCAGGTGAGCTTCCAGCGCCTCGCTCATCCGCAGCACACGGGTAGAACCGTCTGTCATCTGCAGTGCGATGCCAAGGCCCACGGCTGAGGGCAGCTTCTGCAGCACGGCTTCTTCCCGTCCGGCAAAGCTGCACAGTGGCTGCCCGGTGCCCGTGGCAAACTGGTAGGCCAGTGTACCACCGCAGACCAGTGCCGGTGCAGCCAGGCGCACACTGCCCAGAATGGTGCGTACTGCCTTGGGCGAGCGCTGCGAAAAGACCGTCAGCCGACCGCCGCGGCTGTTGAACAGCTGCATTACATCCCGGAGCACCTGGGGCAGGTTGCCGTCTGTTCCCAACAGAAGATGGTCGAGGTCACAGAGCACGAGGGATGTCTTTAACGTGTTATTCATGCTTTCCCCTCCTGAGTGTTGCGAGAAAATGGGTAAAGTAGTCCGGCAGTTCGGAATCGAACCGCAGCTGCTCCCCGGTGATGGGGTGGATAAAGCCCAGCGTTTTGGCGTGCAGGCACTGGCCGTGCAGGCTGGTGATGCAGTTGTGCGGCCCATAGACCGGGTCGCCTGCCACCGGATGATGGATGGAGGCCATGTGCACACGAATCTGATGGGTTCGGCCGGTTTTCAGGCGGCACTCCAGCATGGTAAACTCACCAAAGCGCTCCAATACCCGATAGCCCGTGTAGGCATACTTGGTGTGAGGCTCACTGGCCGGGTAAACCGCCATTTTTTTGCGATCCGTCTTGCTGCGGCCAAGGTTCGTTTCCACAAAGCCTTCGTCCTGTGCAAAGCCGCCGTAAACAATGGTATTGTAGGCCCGTTCCACACTGTGGACCGCCATCTGCTGCGAGAGGCCGATGTGCGTGGCATCGTCTTTGGCCACCACCAGCAGGCCGCTGGTGTCCTTATCAATGCGGTGGACGATGCCGGGCCGAATCTCACCGCCAATGCCGGAAAGACTGCCCTTGCAGTGCCACAGCAGGGCGTTGACTAGTGTCCCGTCCGGGTTGCCGGGGGCTGGGTGAACGACCATTCCTTTGGGCTTATTGACCACCAACAGGTGCTCGTCTTCATAGACGATATCCAGCGGGATATCCTGCGGCACTGCCTCAATGGGCTTTGCATCCGGGATCTCCAGCAAAATGGTATCGCCTGCTTTCAGCTTGAGGCTTTTGGCGATCTGTTTTCCGTTGCAGAGCACATGGCCCTCTGCTACAAGAGCCTGCAAAGCACTGCGGGAAAGGCCGGTGTCCTCGCCGCTCAGAAAGCGGTCAATGCGCTGCCCGGCGGCTTCCGCCTCTACCATAAACTCACGCTGTTCCATCGGTCAGGACTCCTTTTGCTCCTGGACTTCTTCCAGGAAGATGACCAGCACCCACAGGGCCACACCCACACAGACACAGATGTCCGCAAAATTGAAGACGGCAAACCGCATGAACAGCACGTTGATATAGTCCACCACCTCACCGTTGAGCACACGGTCAATCAAGTTTCCGATCCCGCCGCCCAGCACGAGGATGAGGGCCGCCTGCTGCAGGTACTTGCCACGGCTGCGGAAAAACAGCCAGTAAGCCACCAAAAGCAGTGCTGCACTGGTGGCAAGAATGAGAAACAGCTGCTTGCCGCTGAGCAGGCTGAACGCCATGCCCTGGTTGAGCACAAAGCGCAGCTCCACCACATGCGGAATGAGCGGCATGGAGCCTACCGGTTCCAAAACCTGTACCGCCCAGAACTTGATGGCCTGGTCGGCCCCGACCAGTGCGGCCACGCAGAGCAGATTAAAAATGACAAACGCCATAGTTTTCTCCCATGGGCAGCCCTTTGTAAAAGCCGCCCGCGATTTTTTACTAAAAAACGGCGCTCCCTTTCGAGCCGGGAGCGCCGCCCTCAAAAACAAGTTTGTTTCTGGTTTGGAAAATTATGCTTCCACAACGCTGGCGCAGCGTGCGCACAGGGTGGGATGAGCAGAGTGGCTGCCGATGGTATCAGAGTACTTCCAGCAGCGCTCGCACTTCTCGCCAACAGCATGAGCGGCAGCAACGCCAAGACCCTCAACGGCAGAGGCAGAACCGCCCTCACCCTTGACCAGCTCCACATGGGAAACGATCATCAGGTCAGCCAGCTCGTCCATGGGGATGCTGTTCAGCAGGTCGTAGACGGCATCGTTGCAGTACAGGGTGACAGCAGCCTCCAGAGAAGCACCAATGGTCTTCTCGGCACGGGCCTGCTCCAGCACTTTCTTGACCTCATCACGCACGGCGATGAGCTGTGCCCACTTGGCCTTGAACGCCTCATCGGCCGCATACTGACCAGCCTTGGGCATATCCTCAAAGACAACGTACTTGTTCATCCCCTCGGTCTTGGGCAGGAAGTCCCAGATCTCCTGGCTGGTGAAGCACAGGATAGGAGCAATGATCTTGTCCAGAGCCACGAGGATCTTGTACATGGCAGTCTGAGCAGCCTGACGAGCCACACCGTTGGTGCAGTACAGACGATCTTTCGTCACATCCAGATAGAAGTTGGACATTGCCACGACGCAGAAGTTGTACACAGCGTGATAGACTTTGTTAAAATCATACACGGCATAGCCTGCATTGGTGCTAACGATCAGGTCATCCAGAGCAGCCAGTGCCCAGCGGTCGATCTCCTGCAGCTGGTCGTCTGCCACACAATCGGTGTTGGGGTCAAAGCCATCCAGATTGCCCAGGATAAAGCGGGCGGTGTTGCGGATCTTACGGTAAGCCTCGCTCAGCTGCTTGAAGATATTCTTACCGGCGCGGACATCGACAGTGTAATCAGAAGAAGCGACCCACAGGCGGATGATATCCGCACCGTAGTCCTTAATGATCTCGCTGGGCTCCACGCCATTACCAGCGCTCTTGTGCATCTGCTTGCCCTGCTCATCCACGACCCAGCCGTGGCACAGAACAGACTTATACGGTGCACAACCCTTGCTTGCCACGCTGGTCAGCAGGCTGGACTGGAACCAGCCGCGGAACTGATCGCCGCCCTCCATATACATGTCAGCGGGGGAAATGCAGCTCGGGGCGCTCTTCCAAAACAGCTGCATGGGTAGAACCGGAATCGAACCAGACATCCATGATGTCGGTGTCCTTGGTCCACTCGGAAGCGCCGCATTTCTCACAGACCTCGCCTGCGGGGATGATTTGCTCGGCGTCGTACTTATACCAGGCGTCCGAGCCCTCCTTGCGGAACAGGTCGCTGACTGCCTTGATGGTGGCATCGGTGATGTGGTAGGTGCCGCACTTCTTGCAATAGAATGCGGGGATGGGCACACCCCAGGTACGCTGACGGCTGATGCACCAGTCGTTGCGGTCACGTACCATGCCTTTCATGCGGTCATGGCCCCAATCCGGCATCCAGGTCACGGTGTCGATGGCCTTGTAGACATCCTCACGGAACTTGGAGATGGAGCAGAACCACTGCTCGGTAGCACGGAAGATGATGGGGTTGTGGCAGCGCCAGCAGTGCGGGTACTGATGCTTGATGTGCACCTGACCCATAACAGCACCGGAGGCGGTCAAATCAGCCAAGATGGTCTTGTTGGCTGCCCAGACGCGCTGGCCTGCATACTTGCCAGCCAGCTCGGTCAGATAGCCGCCATCGTCCACGGGGACGGTGATGGGCACCTGGGGGTACTTCTGGCAGACGTTAAAGTCATCGACGCCGTGGCCGCCGGCGGTGTGGACACAGCCAGAACCGCTCTCCAGAGTGACATGGTCGCCCAGGATGACCCAGCCCTCCTTGGGCAGGTAGACGTGGTTGTAGCGCATGAGCTCGAACTCAGCGCCGCTGACGGGCTCGCCGACCACTTCATACTCGGTGATGTGGCAGGCATCCATCACGCTCTTGACCAGCTCGGTGGCCATGATGTGGTACTCGTCGCCGATCTTGACGAACGAATACTCAAACTGGCCGTTGAGGCAGATGGCCTCGTTGGCGGGCAGGGTCCAGGTGGTGGTGGTCCAGATCACGAAGTAGGTCTTATCCATGGGAATGCCGTACTTTGCCAGCACACCGTTGGGGTCCTGAGAGACATGGAAGCGGACGAAGATGGAATCGCAGTCGTCCTCACCGTACTCGATCTCGGCCTCTGCCAGAGCAGTGCGGCAGTCCGGGCACCAGTACACAGGCTTCAGGCCCTTATAAATGTAGCCTTTCTTGGCCATCTCACCAAAAATCTCGATCTGGCGTGCCTCAAACTCAGGCTTCAGAGTCAGGTAGGGGTGCTCAAAGTCACCAATAACGCCCAGACGCTTGAACTGGTCGCTCATGATGTCGATGTGTTCGGTTGCGAATTTCTCACAGATCTGGCGCAGCTCCAGCTTGGAGATGTCCTTTTTCTTGTCGCCGACAGAAGACAGTGCTTTCAGCTCAATGGGCAGGCCGTGAGTATCAAAACCGGGCACATAAGGAGCCTGGAAGCCCTCCATGTTCTTCTCGCGGATAATGATGTCCTTGATGATCTTGTTCAGGGCAGTACCCATGTGGATATTGCCGTTTGCGTACGGAGGGCCGTCGTGCAGGATGAACTGGGGCTTACCCTCGTTATGCTTCATCAGGTTGTTGTACAGGTCGTTCTCTTCCCCAGTCCTTGAGCATGGCGGGCTCTTTCTTGGGCAGGCCTGCGCGCATCTCAAACAGGGTCTTGGGCCGATTCAAAGTACTGTCGTACTGAGACTTATTCTTTGCCAATGGTTACACACTCCTCTAAATTTTTCCTATTGCACACTTACTCGCTGAACTTTACGCCCTGAAACGCGGCGTAGTCCGGCGCAGTGGGGCTGCATCTGCAGGGGGCGGGTCAAGCTTGAGCTGACTCTCATCTTTTTCCCAGAAATCCTCGGATTTCTCCGCATCGCCATCCTCTGCGGCATCATCCGCCTCAGCAGTTTCCGGTGCTTTGGCATCCGCGGCATTGTCCAGCTTCTCATTCAGCTCAGCAGTGGTCTCTTCCACTTCATCTTCCGCTGCGGACTCCTCCGGCTCTTCTGCCGGAGCTTCTTCTTTCTGGAACTCGGGCAGACGGCTCAGCGATTCCACATGGCTGCGGTAAAGGTTGAGCACATCCGACTTGAAGCGGGTCACTTCCAGGCGCACCCGGTCGTACTCGCGCTCCTCGGCCAGCTTTTTCTCGTTTGCCTCGTTGATGATCTCGTCCGCGCGGTCACTGGCTTTCTGCAGCAGCTCGTTGGCATCACGGATGACATCATCACCGCGGAGATTTGCACGGTGCAGGATCTCCTCCGCTTTCTGGTTTGCCTCACGGATGACATTCTCACCCATCCGCTGGGCATTGATCAGAGCGCTCTTCAGCATATCGCCGTCGGCCTCATAATCTTTCATTTCCTGGCGGAGCTTCTGGTTCTCGGCGGTCAGGTCGGCGATCTGCTTGCGCAGCGCCTCGGCCTCGTTTTCGCTCTGAGTCCGCTGTTCCTCCACTTTATCCAGAAAACGGTCCACCTCCTCGGTACGGTAGCCGCGGAGGTTTTTCTCAAATTGCACAGAGCGCACGTCCTGCGGGGTCAGCATAGTGGTTTCCTCCCTTATCTTCATTCGTCATCAATACTGGAAATATTCAATGATCAAACGGTCTTTCTTGCTTTTTCCGGGCAATGCCGTCAGCTGAAAGCGGCCCTTGCCGCGCACTGTGAACACATCGTCCTCGTACACCGGGGCATGGACACTCTCGGCAGGCAGATGATTGATCTCCACCCGTCCGGCCGTGACCAGTTCTGCCGCCATTCCACGGCTGCACCGCAGCATGGCAGCGAGCACCGCGTCCAGCCGCAGGGATGAGACTGTCGCCGTCTGGCGGGGCCGCTCTGCCTGCGGGAACGCCGGAAGCGTTTCCAGCGGCTGCATCTGCGCCGTCAGGTCGGTGTGGCCCGCCTGACGCAGCTCCTGACAGATCAGCTCCGCGGCAGGCTCCAGCGCAAACACATAGGCCACACCCGGCTGGTCTTCCGGGAGAACGATGTCTCCCAGCGCCTCCCGGCGCAGCTCCAGACCCATCAGGCTGCCAAGATAATCCTTGTGCACTGGCAGCTGCGCACCGGGCAGAGCCCGGCACTGCAACCGCACACAACACAATGGGCTCGCAGGGTAACTGTCCACAGGTTCCAGGCAGAGCAGTTTGCGTTCCGCCCCGGGCCACCCGCCGTCAAAACGAATCTCGTCCTCCGGCATGTCGGTGCGGTTGAGCGCGGCCTGCGCCAGCTGCTGCTCACGGTCGCTCAAAAAGCCGGAGTACCGGGCAATGCCGCGTGAGGAAGCCGTGCGGGCCAAGTCCTCAATGTGCCGCATCAGATACCGTTCTTCATCATTGCGGGCGGGCACAAAACCCCGCACCGCTTTGGGGGCAGGATCAATAGAACGCGCCATTGTTCTCCAGCTCGTCCAGCAGGTCTCCCATAATATCAACATTGTAGGGAGTAATGATGAAAGTGCTGTTTGCAACGCGCTTGATCTGGCCGTTGTTTGCATAGGCTACGCCGGAGAGAAAATCCACCAGACGGCGGGAGACCTCTTTGTTGGTAGACTCCAGGTTGAGCACGACCGTGCGCTTGTTGTTCAGATGGTCGGCAATGGTGCTTGCATCCTCAAAACGCTCCGGCTTTACCAGAACGACCTTCAGCTGGGTGGTGGCGTGGATGTTGACCACCTTGCCGTTCCGCTTGGGGGCAGCGTCTACGTCGCCCTCCTCATCGTCCTCCATGCCGACACCGTTGTTATTGTTTACCATCTGAGGGCCGTCGTCCATGTACTGGTCGTCGTAATCGTCCTCACTGCCGAAAAGTCCTTTTTTCAGGCTATCCACTAAAGACATAGAAACTTGCTCCTTTCATTCGGGCAGCATCCGCTGCCTGGCAACCTTTGCAAAAAAGAGTTGCAAATAGCTTTTTCTATTATCGGATTTTTTGCACCAGATGTCAATAACTACAAAAGCTTTCCATCATACAAATTTTGTCCGGAGACGATAATCTCGTCATAAAGACGGACCTGGCTGACCGAATTGGCGGTTCCACTGGGCAAAACGAGGATATGATCTCCCTCGGTTACCAGCGGGTGTGCATCGTCCACCGGATCAATTTTGCAGAAACGGGCCAGGTTGCCGTACTTGACATACACACCAGGGATATAATTTTCGCCCTGCGTCTCGGCCTCAGAGCCATCTTCTTTTAAATAATGGACTGCCGCAGCCGGGACCAGAAGCCCGGTGCTCTCCCCCACAATGATCTGCGCATTGGCCTTGTTCAGCCGCAGCACGTCTCCATTGATGACCTCGCAGGTGATCACAAAACGGGTCAGGCCGCTTTCCTCGTCGATGCTCACTTCGGTAACAGAAGCTTTCAGCGGCGTCTCCACCTGGCCGGGGAAACGGATCTGCACCGATTTTTTCAGCGGTTTGCCATCCTGACCCAGCAGTTTCTGCCCCTCTTTGGCGGAGCAGACCCCTGCATACTGCCAGGAAAAGCCCGAGACAATCTTGCCCACACAATCGTCCAGTGCCGTTTCCGGCTCTGACTCTATATAGGCTTTCAGGTCTGTGGCGCTCAGGGCCAGAATGTCTCCTGCCCCGGCGTTGAGGCGGCCCGAGCTCGCGCTGCGGATAAAGTACCCGGTCTGCGGGGCTGTGATCTGCGTTGGCGTACCCAGCTGCGCCTGCACAGAGGCCTCCTGATCCGCCAGCGCCGCGATCTGCCCCGAGAAATCCGTCACCTCCCCGGTGATGACCCAGAGCTTATTTTGCGCCAGCAGATACTCCTCTGTACCTTTTTCCGTTTCATCATACTCCCCGCTGTCCAGTGCGTCCATCAGGTCATACAAAGCGGAGGAACGCTCTTTCCGCATGGTGTCCAGCTGGGTTGCGGAAACATTCTGCGATTTTTGCAGCAGGTCGATCTGGTCGCCCAGCTGGGTGAGCTGCTGGCGGAGCGCCGCCTGGGAAGCATCGCTGTAAACTTCTGCCACAGCGGTGCCCGCCGAAACACGTTCTCCATCGGCTGCCAGATACCCGAGCGTCCCACCACCTGCCACATAGCTCTCGTTGAACAGCAGCACGCCCTCGGCATCCACTGTATCCGAGACCGTCGCCAGCATAGCCGTTTCATAAGTATTTGGTGGGAAGAGAATGTGCATCGTCTGGTACCCGACATACAGCCCTGCCAGCAGCAGAAATACAATGGCAATCCCGGCCAGAACGGTCAGCGCACGGGGGCGCGGCGAGGTGTTTCCGGCGTATCGCTCATAATGCTCATCCTTTCGCTAAAAAGTCTTGGGTCAGGCGAACCGCCTGTTCCGTCACATCCGGAGCAGCGGCATCCAGCCAGACCACGCCGTCCATATGACGGAACCAGGTCAACTGGCGTTTTGCGTAGTTGCGGGAGGCCTGTTTCAGCTTCTCCACACAATCTTCAAGCGCTGCATTCCCCTCAAAGTACGGGAAGAGCTCCTTATATCCGATGGCCTGTGCCGCCGTTTTAAAGCGTTCCCGGTTCTGGTAGACCAGCTCCGCTTCCGGCAGCAGACCATTTTCCATCATCTTATCCACCCGCAGGTCAATGCGGCGGTAAAGCTGTGCCCGCTCCGGGAAATCCAGTCCCAATACCAGCGAACGATAAGGCCGCTCTGTGGGGAGAGATTCCGCTTTCTGCTCGCTGAGGCGTTTCCCGGTCGCACGGTAGTGTTCCAGCGCCCCAGCACCCGCACCTGATTGTTCGGGTGGATGGCAGCAGCCGCTTCCGGGTCCACAGCCTGCAATTGGGCGTACATGGCTTCCGGGCCTTTTTCGGCCAGCTCTGCCGCCAGCTGTTCCCGCAGGCCGTCCGGTGCCTTTTCTTTTGTAAAGCGGACTCCATACAAAAAGCTCTGGACATAAAGGCCGGTACCGCCCACCAGAATGGGCAGCGTATTCCGGGTAAAGAGTTCCTGTTCCAGCTTTCCGGCCATTGCGCAGAAATCCGCCACACTGAACAACTGATCCGGTGTCCGGATATCCACCCCGTGGTGCGGGATGCCGTGGGTCTCTTCCAGCGTCACCTTGGCCGTACCCACATCCAGCCCTTTATAGATCTGCATGGAGTCTGCGCTGATGACTTCGCCGCCAAAGCGCTCCGCCAATGCGACGCCCAGTGCAGTTTTTCCGGTGGCGGTCGGGCCTACAACAGCCAGCACCGGATGTCTGGTTTTATCATTACACAATGCGGCCAAACTGCTTTTCCAGCTCCTTCCGGGTCAATTTGAGGACGCAGGGGCGCCCATGGGGGCAGAACGGCGGCACTTCACCCGAGAGGATCTTCTCAGCCAGTGCCATCAGTTCCTGCGGGGAGGTCTTATCCCCCGCCTTGATGGCCGCGCGACAGGAAATGGAGTGCAGCACCCATTCAGTTTTCTCGTTCAATGCATCACGGCTGCCTCTGGCAAGCTTTGCGGCCAGTTCCACCAGCAGGTCTTCCGCATTGCTCTGCTCCACGTCAGCAGGGACAGAGCGGAGGAACACGCTGTTGCCGCCAAAATCATCAATTTCAAGGCCGGCACTCTCCAACAACGGGAGATTGTTGAGCAATGCCGTCTTCTCCTCAGCCGAAAGCTCTACCACGACCGGTTCCAGCAGCAGCTGACTGGGGACATCGCCATAATCGGCGGCCAGCTTTTCAAACAGCTGGCGCTCGTGGGCTGCATGCTTATCAATAATGCAGATCTCATCCCCACGCTCTGCGAGGATATAAGTTTTAAAGAGCTCTCCTACATACCGCAGCGGCTCCGGGCCGTCCTGTACGTCAAATCCCATCTGCTCCGGTGTGCCTGGCAGGCCGCCCGCAAAGCCGCTGAAACCGACTTCTGCGGTTTTTCGGGCGGTGCCGGATTCCAAGCCGCCATATGGTCCTGATCGGAAGTCCGTTTATCTCCCTCCGGCTCCACATCCAGCTGTGCTTCGTTAGCGGCCGCACGGAATGTAGGCGGCTTCAGGGCCTCCCGCTCGGTCTCCGCCAGCTGTTCTGCATCCGGTTCTTCTGTTGAAGTCCCTTCTTCAGGCTCTGGGCTGTGCAGGCTCACGCCCTGTTGGAGCGGCGTATCCGATGCAACCGTTGTCCAGCTGTGCTCCGGTTCTTCTTTGCCCGTTTCTCTGGCCGAAAGCTCTGTTTCTGTTTTTGAAAAGCTGCCGTTTGCCCTGCAGAAGCAGTCGGCATTGCTGTATAGAAAGAGCCACCGGTTTTGCAGGCTGTGCAGTGTGATGCGGGAGCGTTCCGGGCGCTGCCTGGCCCGATAAAATCGCCGAAAGTCCTGTAAAGTTGTTTTTCTTTACAGTATTTTCTTCTATAATATCGTTTGATTCTTTGTTCTTGGATTTTTCATTGCTTTTCGGTTCATCAAAGGTGAAAAGCCGTTCGCCCGTTCCAGGCTGGCTCAGAGAGAGCTTGACAGCATGGTAAACGAGGTCAAAGATATCATTTTCACGGGCAAAGCGGACCTCGATCTTCGCCGGGTGAACGTTGACGTCCACAAGATCCGCAGGCATTTCCAGAAGCAAGATTCCTCCAGGAAATTTTCCCTGCATCATAGTGCCCTTATAGGCCATTTCCATACCCGCCATCATGGTGCGGTTACGGACATAGCGGCCATTGATGTAAAAATACTGCATACTCCGGCTGGCCCTGCAGCTCTTGGGCTGAGTGATGAGGCCTCGAACCCGGTAGACGCCCTCCTGGTTATCCACTTCCACAAGGTCACGGCTGAATTCCCGGCCCAGAACCGCGTAAGCGGCACTGCGCAGCTGCCCATCGCCGGGGGTGACGTACTGCAGTTTGCCCTCACGGACAAATTTGAAGCTGACTTCCGGGTGGCTCAAGGCCACATGCGCCACGATATCGGCCACAAAGGTACCCTCGCTGGAATCTTTTTTCAGGAACTTCATCCGGGCTGGCGTGTTATAAAACAGGTCCCGTACCCGGATGGTGGTACCCACACCGCGGGCACCCGGCTCCATGGGCTGCTCTTCCCCGCCCTCAATATGGTAGACAGAAGCACACTCCGCATCCGCCGTCCGGGTCAGCACCTCCACACGGGCCACACTGGCAATGGAAGCCAGCGCCTCGCCGCGAAAGCCCAGCGTATGGATGTGGGTCAGGTCATCTTCGGTCCGGATTTTACTGGTTGCGTGCCGGATGAAAGCTGTGGGGATATATTTTGCTTCAATGCCGGAGCCATTATCGCTGATCTCAATGAGGCGAATGCCGCCCGATTCGATCGTGACGGTCACTTGCGTGGAACCGGCATCAATGGCGTTTTCCAGCAGCTCTTTCACAACAGAGGCCGGGCGCTCGACCACTTCACCTGCCGCGATCAGTTCAGCCGTGTGTTTGTCCAAAACTCGAATTTCTGCCATCGAATTTTCCCTCCTTTACCCGTTGATTCGTTCTTCCGGTCAGCTGTTCAGGCTGCCTTTCAGGGTCTTTTTTTCAGCTCATACAGGAAATTCAGTGCCTCGATCGGCGTCAGTGTTTCCACATCCAGCGCTTCCAGCTGCTCCATCATCTCGCTGGGCACCACAGGCGAGGCATATTCCTGCAGGGCATCAAAATCCATCTGTTCTACTTTGTTCTTGGGTGCGCTGGCTTCCAGTGCGCGCAGCACCTCATGGGCCCGGCGGGTCACACTGCCAGGCAGGCCAGCCAGCTTTGCCACCTCAATGCCATAGCTGTCGTCAGCCGGGCCGCGAATAATGCGGCGCAGGAAAGTGATATCTTCTCCCCGCTTTTTGACGGCGATGTTATAGTTTTTCACGCCTGCAATGGTACCTTCCAGGTCCGTCAGTTCATGGTAATGGGTCGCAAACAGAGTCTTGCAGCCCAGCCCCTTGCTGGGATCAGAGATGTGTTCCACCACGGCACGGGCAATGCTCATGCCATCAAACGTGGAAGTGCCGCGCCCGATCTCATCCAACACCACAAGGCTCTTGGACGTGGCATTTTTCAGGATTTCAGCCACCTCGGTCATCTCCACCATAAAGGTAGACTGGCCTGCCGAGAGGTCGTCCGAGGCACCAATGCGGGTAAAAATAGCATCCACCACGCCTACATGGCACTCTGCCGCCGGGACAAACGAGCCGATCTGTGCCATCAGGGCAATCAGTGCGTTCTGACGCATGTAAGTGGATTTACCTGCCATATTAGGGCCGGTAATGATGAGGCAGCGGTCTTCCCCGCAATTGAGGGTGGTATCATTGGGCACAAACAGGCTGCCTTTGAGCACCTGTTCCACCACCGGGTGGCGGCCCTCCACAATGTGCAGCTCATCGCTATCGTCTACAACAGGGCGGCAGTAGTTGTTTTCAGCCGCTACCTGTGCCAGTGCTGCCAGCACATCCAACTCTGCCACTGCATTGGCCGTGCGCTGGATGCGGTCCAGCTGGCCGCCAATGGTTTCCAGCAGCTCACTGAACAGCCGGTGCTCCAGCGCAATCAACCGCTCGTGGGCGCCCAGAATTTTACTTTCCAGTTCCTTGAGCTCCTGCGTGATGTACCGCTCGCCGCTGGTAAGGGTCTGTTTGCGGATATACGTTTCCGGCACCATGCTCTTATAAGAGTTGCTCACCTCAATGAAGTAGCCAAACACATGGTTATAGCCGATCTTCAGCTTGGGGATGCCGGTCTCCTGCCGCAGGCGGGTCTCCAGCTGGGCCAGGACGCCCTTGGTATTATCCCGGATGGAACGCAGCTCGTCCACTTCCGGGTGGTAGCCCTTGGCAATGACACCGCCATCCTTGAGGGTCGAGGGGGCTTCCGGGTCCACGGCTGCATAAATTTTCTGCTTGATATCGTCCAGTGCATCAATTTGTGCGGACAGCTCTGCCAGCTCCGGACAGTTGCAGCTCTCCGCCTGCTGCTTGAGGCTGGGCAGGCGGTCACAGGTCTGCGCCATCGCGTAGATCTCTTTGTGGGGTGGCCGAGCCATAGACCGTGCGGGTCATCAGGCGCTCCAGGTCCGAAATATAGTGCAGCTCTTCGATCAGATCGCCACGCTGCACCGTCTGGTGCACCAGACTCTCCACCGCGTTCAGGCGGCGGTTGATCGCCGCACTGGACACCAGCGGCTGCTCGATCCAGCTGCGGAGCATCCGTTTGCCCATGGCAGTGCTGGTTTTATCCAGCACCCAAAGCAGTGTTCCCCGCTTTTCACGGCCGCGCAGCGTCTCCGTCAGTTCGAGATTTGCCCGGGTGACCGGGGAAAGACGCATAAACTGTGCCTCATTGTAGCTGATGACGGTTTTCAGGCGCTCCACGCCTTTGATCTGGGTATCATGGAGATATTCCAGCAGTGCCGCCATGGCAAAGCGAACCAAACCTTTCGAGGCAATGCCCGTCTGCGCCGCCCAATCACGGCCAAACTGATTTTCCAGTGCAATGGAGACAAGACCCGGTGCGTAGCGTTCCTCTTCCACCAGTTCCACGGAGCAGGTCATATTTTTCTTAATGTAGTTTGTGATCTCCCGGCAGTCCAGCAGCCCCGGGTTCATCAGTACTTCGCTCGGGTGATAACGGCAGAGCTCCGTAATAACAGCCGAGGCAATTTTGCTCTGCTTGAGCTCGGTGATGTGGGCCGTACCGGTAGAAACATCCGCAAAGCAGAGGCCCGCCGCGCCATCTTTGAGGAAGATGCTGGCAATGTAGTTGTTGCGGTCGTCCTGCAGCATACTGCTCTCAATGACCGTTCCAGGTGTAACCACCCGGATAATATCACGTTTGACAAGACCTTTTGCCTTGGCCGGATCTTCCACCTGCTCACAGATGGCGACTTTGTAACCCTTGGCAATGAGGCGGGCCACATAGCCCTCATAGCTGTGGAATGGCACGCCGCACATGGGGGCACGCTCTTCCAGACCGCACTGCTTGCCCGTCAGGGTCAAGTCCAGCTCTTTGGAGGCTGTCAGTGCATCGTCAAAAAACATCTCGTAAAAATCGCCGATGCGGTAAAAAAGAATCTCGTCTTTGTGCTGCTTTTTGATTTCAAGGTATTGCTGCATCATGGGCGAAAGCTCCGCCATGGCCGTTCACCGTCCTCCCCGTTTTCTGCATTGCCTGCTGCAATCTCGCCCGGTTTGTGGGCAAAAACTGCCTTTTTGCAAGCAAAAAACGCGGCCTGCAAAGCACAGCCGCGTTTCTGATTTGATCGTTCCGCCTTAGTGGCAGCCGCCGCAGGTGGAGCAGCTGCCCGTACAGGATGTAGAGGGCTCCTGCACCGTCATGGGGTCGCCGCCGTTCATGGCAGTGTTGATGATCGCGTCGATGTAGTTGACGAGGTTTTCGCAATCACGCTTGGCCTCATTGTAAGCCACCATCCCCTCATCGGCCATGATCTTGCCGTACAGGTCGTTGACTTTCTCATTGAGCTCTGCAATGCGGGCATCGTTGCGCTCGCTCTTTCCGATCTCATTGTTCAGATCCATCCGGGCGAGGTTGAACTCCCCGATCATGTTCTGGAGCTCTTCATCCTTATCGTTTGCTTTCCGGGCCTGGTCGAGAACCAGGTAACGGGGGTCGGTCTGAAGTGCCATCGCAGCACGCTTGAAAAGATCAATGCAATCCATTGTAAAAATCTCCTTATTTAAAAATTATGGTGGAATGTACGTTATTGGGCCAGCTCACCCAGCAGAACGGTGGCCCGGGCACCCGTCAGGTGCACCATGGCATAACTGCCCATGAGGCTGTCGTCCGCGGCAAACTCGACGGTCAGGTTGTTGTCCAGGCGGCCGGAGAGAGTCCCCTCCGAACGGCCATAGCCCTCGACCAGCACCCGGACGGTCAGCCCGACCTGTGCTTTGACCAACGCCATTGCGATCTCGTCCTGCACGGCCAGCAGGCGGCTCATCCGGTCCGTCTTCTCCTTGCGGGGGTCGGGTCCGGCATTTCCGCCGCTTTCGTGCCCGTGCGCTTGGAATAGATGAACGTGAACAGCTGCATGTAGCCAACCTTGCGGATGAGGCTCAGCGTCTGCTGGAAATCTTCTTCCGTCTCGCCAGGGAAACCGATGATAATGTCGCTGGAGAACGTGATGCCGGGCACCTTTTTGCGGGCATACTCGATAAGTTCCAGATAATGCTCAATGGTATAGTGGCGATTCATCTGCACCAACAGCCGATCCGAACCACACTGCACCGGAAGATGCAGGTGCTTGCAGATCTTGGGCTGTGCCGCAATCGTGTCAATGAGCTTGAAGCTGGCATCCTTTCGGATGGCTGGTCATGAACCGGATGTGATAATCACCCGGCACCGTGCAGAGCAGGTTGAGCAGATCGGAGAAATCGATTTTCTCCTCCAGACCCTTGCCGTAGCTGTTCACGTTCTGCCCCAGCAGGGTGATTTCCTTATAACCTGCCTCCACAAGACCCTTGAATTCCGCAAGGATATCGCCGGGCTTGCGGCTTTTTTCGCGGCCGCGCACATAGGGCACGATGCAGTAGGTGCAGAAATTATCGCAGCCATACATGATGGGCAGCCAGGCACGGAACTCGCTCTCACGCCGAATGGGGATGTTCTCCACAATGACCGGGCGCTGTGCCGGTTCCAGCAGCACACGCTTGTGCTTTTGCAGCTTCTGGGCCACCAGCTGAGGCAGCGTATCAATGCCATCCACACCAAACACAAGATCTACATAGGGGTAGCTCTGGCGCAGCTTTTCCACCACATGCTTCTGGTTGGCCATACAGCCGCAGAGGCCGATGATGAGGCCGGGCTTTTTCTCTTTCAGTCCCTTGAGGGCGCCCACGTTGCCGAACACTCGCTGCTCGGCGTGTTCCCGCACCGCGCAGGTGTTGAAGAGGATGAGGTCTGCATCCTCAGGTTTCTCACACAGGCCATAGCCGATATCCACCAGCACACCCTTGATGCGCTCACCGTCGTTGACATTCTGCTGGCAGCCGTAGCTGTGAACAAATGCCAGCGGCGGCGTATCGTATGCCTGCCGGACAAGCTCTGCGGCGGCATTGTTATGTTCAAATGCTAGATATTCCAATCGTACCATCCTTATCCGCGGCCGCTTTGAAAGACTGTACCGCGGTTTCTCTTTTATTTTCTGAAAAGCTCTTTTTAGTATACCCTGTTTGCCTGCAGAGGGCAAGAGGAAACGCACAACTTTTTGCGTCGGATTGCCCTTACTGTGCCGCCTGTTTCTTCAAGCACTCCTCACAGACGCCGAACAGCACCACGGCACAGTCCTGCACGGCACCTTTCTGGTTCTTGACCAGCTTCATCACCTGTTTTTCATCCACATCCGCATCGACCACGCCGCCGCAGACCGTGCAGTACATGTGGCTGTGCCAGCACAGCGTGTGGTCAAAGCGGTCCGCCTTGCCCGGGATGCACACCCGGCGCACCCGCCCGGCATCCACAAGACTGTTCAGGTTGCGGTATACTGTACCAAGGCTCAGGCCCGGGCACTCCTTAATGGCTTCGTCGTAAATTTCTTCCGCAGTGGGGTGGTCGCACAACTGCTCCACTTTCTGCAGCACCAGTTCACGCTGTTTTGAGTATCGCATGTTCTTCTCTCCTTCGCTGCTTCCTTGTTTCAAATGTTCTTTTCACCTTTGATCCTTGCCCAGTAGGCACGGGCCGCCTGCTCTGTTTTGTTATCGCCAAAGGTATAGTATTTGACGTCCTTGATGGCATCCGGCAGGTACTGTTGCTCCACCCAGTGGTTTTCATAGTCGTGTGCATATTTGTAATTCTGCCCTTTTACCAGCGCATCCTCGCCATCATAATGTTTATTTTGCAATTGGCGCGGGATGGGCCCGGTCCGCCCGGCCTGTACATCCGCAAGCGCCGCATGGATGGCATTGTGTGCGCTGTTGGATTTTGGGCTGGTGGCCACCAGAACCACCGCATCGGCCAGCGGGAGACAGGCTTCCGGCAGGCCCACCGCATTGGCGATATCTACAGCCGCCTTGACGATGGGAATGATCTGCGGGTAGGCAAGGCCTACATCCTCACAGGCACAGACCATGAGCCGACGGCAGGCCGAGGGCAGATCCCCCAGCTTCCAGAAGCCTCGCCAGATAATGGAGCGCCGCGTCCGGGTCGGAACCACGCATGGATTTCTGGTAAGCAGATACGATGTCGTAGTGGTCATCGCCGTCCCGGTCGTACCGCATGGCCGTCCGCTTTGTTACCTGCTGGATCATCTCAAGGGTGACGCGCTTGCAGTTTTCTGCAATCGGGGCCGCCGTAACCGCAAAGTCCAGGCAGCCCAGCGCCTTGCGCAGGTCGCCGCCCGCACTCTCGGCCAGATACTGGCAGGCATCTTCTTCCAGAATGATATTCTGCCCCTCGGCTTCCGAAAGTTTGGCGATGGCATTGTGCAGCCCGCGCTCCACATCCGCTGCAGACAGCGATTTGAATTCAAATACCGTGCAGCGGGACAGCAGTGCATTATAGATGTAAAAATACGGGTTTTCCGTGGTCGAGGCAATGAGGGTGACTGTGCCGTCTTCAATACATTCCAGCAGGCTCTGCTGCTGCTTTTTGTTCAGGTACTGGATCTCATCCAGATAGAGCAGGATGCCTCCCGCCCCGGCCAGGGTGCCGATGTCTTTCAGCACGGCCTTGATATCCCCCGTCCCGCAGGAAGTGCCGTTGAGCTTATGCAGGGTCATGCCGCTGTTCTCAGCGATAATGCGGGCCACCGTGGTTTTGCCCGTGCCGGAGGGGCCATAAAAAATCATGTTGGGGATCTTGCCGCTCTCAATGGTGCGGCGGAAGACTCGGCCCGGAGCCAGAAGATGCTGCTGGCCGCAGACATCAGCCAGAGTTTTGGGGCGCAGACGCTGCGCCAGCGGTTCATTCATAGGTCGTTTCCTCCTTAGGCAGCATCATGCGCCCGCAAGTGATACTTCTTCTTAAATATTATAGCGCATTTTTGCACGGAGGACAAGACAATTTCTGAAAATGATTCTCAGATAATCTCCAAAGGATTTACAATCTTTGCAAAACATGTTATCATAAAAGCACATTTTACTGGAATCGAGGGGAGCAATATGCCCAGGAAACCAGCCGCCCCGGAAGACCTTTCTGCCAAGAAAGCCCTTGCGCTGGAAGTCATCGCCCGGCTGAAAAAGGAATACCCCGATGCTGCCTGCACACTGGATTACGACCATGCATGGCAGCTGCTTGTCAGTGTCCGGCTGGCCGCACAGTGCACCGATGCACGGGTCAACATCGTGGTGGAAGATCTGTTTGCCAAGTACCCCAGCGTCGCCGCGCTGGCAGCTGCGGAGCCGGAAGAAATTGAAGCCATCGTCAAGCCCTGCGGCCTGGGCCACTCAAAGCCCGGGATATCTCTGCCTGTATGCGGATGCTGCGGGACAAATACGACTGTAAAGTCCCCACCACCTTTGAGGAGCTGCTTTCCCTGCCCGGCGTTGGCCGCAAAAGCGCCAACCTTATCATGGGAGACGTCTTCGGCAAGCCCGCCATTGTAACAGACACCCATTGCATCCGGCTGTGCAACAAAATTGGCCTTGTGGATGGCATCAAGGAACCTCAGAAGGTGGAGATGGCGCTCTGGAAGATCGTCCCGCCTGAAGAGGGCAGTGATCTGTGCCACCGTTTCGTGATGCATGGCCGGGCCGTCTGCAATGCCCGGAAGCCGGAGTGCGAAAAATGCTGCCTGCGTGATATCTGCCGCTACGCCAGGGAGAATGCGGCAACCTGACGGTTCGCAGCCCCATGATCGCAAGAAAGAAGTGGAAGCTTCATGTTGTTTTTTAGGAGGTATTACAATGCTTGGTCTTATTTTCAGTCTGCTGGTCGGTGCTCTGGCCGGTCACATTGCTGGCCGCATCATGGGCAGTGAGACCAGCGCCCTGCGCAACATCGTGCTGGGTATCTTGGGCGGTTTTGTTGGCAACATCCTGTTCAGTCTGATCGGCCTGAGTGCCACGGGCCTTGTGGGCGAGATTCTTGTCTCTGTGGTCGGTGCCTGTGTCTGTATCTGGATCGGCCGCAAACTGTTCCAGTAAGCGTTTGAACACAACGATCAAAAATACCTCAGCTTTCGTTTCGAAAACTGAGGTATTTTCTTTTGTCAACGACTCATTTTCTGGAACTGTGCTATAATTATTTTTGTGTCTTGGAATAGGAAAGGAGCTTGAAACTCATGGAAACTGCAACCAGACCCTACGCGTTCAGCCGAAAGGTGTTCTGCGAGGGAATGCGCGATGGTGTGCCCATTGCACTGGGTTATTTTGCTGTATCGTTCTCGCTGGGCATTGCCGCCCGGAAAGCGGGCCTGACCCCGGTACAGGGCTTTTTTGCCAGTCTGTTCAACAATGCCTCCGCAGGTGAGTATGCTGCTTTTGCGTTGATCGCCAGCGGGGCCACTTACCTGGAAGTTGCCATCATTACCATGATCGCCAACGCGCGGTATCTGTTGATGAGCTGTGCACTGGCCCAGCGCTTTGCACCCGGCACGCCGTTTTTCCACCGGCTCATCATTGGTTACGATGTCACGGATGAACTTTTTGGCATCACCATTGCCCGGCCCGGCTGGCTGAACCCGTTTTACACTTATGGTGCCATTGCGCTGGCAGCTCCTGCCTGGGCAGCTGGCACAGCCTGCGGCATCATCGCGGGCAATCTGCTGCCCCTGCGGGCCGTCAGCGCACTGAGCGTGGCGCTCTACGGGATGTTCCTCGCCATCATCATTCCCCCGGCCCGGAAGGGTAAGGTCGTGGCCGCGCTGGTGGCCATCAGCTTTGCACTGAGCTTTGTCTGCACCTATCTGCCGGGCATCTCGGCACTCTCCGATGGCACCCGCACCATTCTGCTCACGGTGGCCATCTCCTGCGCTGCCGCGATTCTCTTCCCGGTCAAGCAAGAGGAGGGCAACCAATGAACAACTGGATCTACATTGCTGTCATGTTTGCAGTGTCTTATGCCATCCGCATCCTGCCGCTGACACTCATCCGCAAGCCGATTGAAAACCAGTTCATTCAGTCGTTCCTGTACTATGTGCCCTATGTCACACTTGCAGTCATGACATTCCCTGCCATTGTCAACGCCACCCAGAGCCCTATTGCCGGTGCTGCCGCGTTGGTAGTCGGTATCATTGCCGCCTGGATGGGTGCCGGGCTCTTCCCCGTCTCGGTGCTCTGCTGTGCAGTGGTGCTGGTGCTGGAGTTCTTCCTTGTCCACTAAAGGGGAAACTCTGTATGAGGAAAATTTTGGTAACGGGTGCCGGTGGTTTTGTAGGGGCTCGTATCCTCGACCAGTGGCGTGGGAGGTACGAGCTCTGCACGTTTCCCCATGGATTTTCCGCCGATTCTGATGAAGCCGCTGTGCGTGCTCTGATTGCCCGGGAAAAGCCAGACGTCATCGTCCATACCGCAGCTCTTTCCAATACAGCCTATTGTGCCAGCCATCCGGAAGAATCACTCCGGGCGAATGTCCTGCTGCCCGAATGGATTGCAAAAGCGGCTGCTGAAACCGGAGCAAAGCTGCTGGCGTTCAGCTCCGATCAGGTATACGCTGGCTGTAAGAGAAGCGGCCCTCTGTCCGAAACGCTTTCTCTTTCCCCAGCCAATGTCTATGGCTGCCACAAGCTGGAAGCCGAACAGCGGGTGCTTGCCATCACCCCGGGCGCCGTATTGCTGCGGGCAGCCTGGATGTATGATTTCCCGGGCTATCGGCTCCCTATCCGGGGCAACCTGCCGCTAAACCTGCTGAGTGCCGCCAAAACGGGCACTGCCTTGCATTTTTCGGAACATGATTTCCGCGGCGTCAGCTATGTACGGGAAGTCATTGACAAACTCATCCCGGCCATGGAGCTGCCCGGTGGTGTTTACAATTTTGGCAGTGGAAACGACTGCGACATGTTTGAGACTGTTTCCCGCTTCGCCCAGTTTCTGGGGGTGGAAGTCCCGCTCGAAAAAGACCATTGGGAGCGAAACCTTGCCATGAGCGGCGAAAAGTTGAAAGATTTTGGCATCCAGTTTGATTCTACCATTCAGGCATTCCAGCAGTGTCTCGATGATTACGGTTTCGGTCATTTTGAATGACAGCGCATAAAAGGCCCTGTTCCAACTACGGAGCAGGGCCTCTTGATTGATTCTCTTATTTCCAGAGCTGCGCAACTACAAGCTCCAGCACACTGCCCGCAATGCAGCGGGCCTTATCCGAGATGAGGAAGCAGTTTTCCAGTTCTGTTTTGCGCGGGTCCACATCTGCCACTTTGAAACCCGGAACCACAGGGTAACCGTCCCGCAGCAGGCCGCGCAGGATCCCCGCGATCTGCGTTTTTACAAGCACTTCTTCGCCCGCCGGTGTTTCCACCTTGGCAATGGCCTCCCCGGCCTCGACAAAATCACCGATGGCGTGCAGGTTGCGGAAAATACCCTGTGCCGACGAATGGAGCACCCGCTCGGCGGCATAGCCGCCAATGACACCCGGAACGCCAGTGTTGGGGGTCGCCGCACCCTCCCGGATGATCCGGCCCAGCTTGTGGCCGCGTTTGGTCTCCACCACCACGTCCACATCCTGCCCGGCCGCAAAGCCGGGGCCAAGGGCAATGGTCAGCGGAGCCATTTCACGGGTAGTGCCAAGGTTTTTTCTTGGCGAGAATCGCATCCACTACCACGTCCGGTTTTAAAGTGCGGATGCTCTCCCCTTTGGGGTCGATCAAAACAGGGACCGCATTCTGTGCCCAGACAGCCTCCGCCTCTTCCTGTTTGGAAATGCGGACAGCACGCAGCCCCTCCACCGTCGTCTCGCCCTCGTAAACCGCCTCACAGAGAGAGACCTGCCGACGGATGGCGGCGGGATGGGCTGTTTCCAGCACCAGCACCCGCAGGCCAGCGGACCACAGCCGGTGGATGGTGCCCGTGGCAAGGTCTCCGCCGCCCCGCACGATAATCAGGGAATCTCGTTTCATTTTGCCTCTGTGCCTCCCGCTAAAACCTGTAAGAAAAGTTCCATCGAGCCGCCACAGGCTGCCAGTGCTTTCTCATCGTCTTCCAGTCCGTGGTAAACGACGCCAGCTGCTGCGGAACTTCCGTACCTTTCCAGCATTTTTCCTGCCAGCTGCCGGGCACGGTATTCCATAATGCCGCCGCCCACGCTGCCCGCCGTACTGCCATCCGGGAGAATGAGCATCTTGGTGCCCACCTCTCGGGGCATGGAGCCGTGGCGGAACGATGGTTGCCAGCACAGCATCCGTTTGCTCCTGACGGCACTGTGCCCAGGCTGCCCGGATTTCCGGCGTAAACCCCTCTGTCAGCTGGCGATGGCTTTTGATCTCCACGATCTGCGCCAAAATGGACAGCGCGATCTCCTGCGCCGTTTTTGCCCCGATGGCAAGGCCGATGGGGGCATGGAGCCGCGCTACCCGTGCCGGGTCAAGGCCTGCCTCTGCCAGCTGGCGGCGCACCAGTTCCGAACGTCCCCGGCTGCCCATCATGCCTACATAGGCCGCCGGTTTTTGCAAGATCTGCTTCAGGCAGGTAATATCATACGCATGGGCACGGGTCAGTACACAAAAGTATGTCTCTGCACTGCCCGGTATCTGCGCCAGAGACGTTTCAAATGGCGCACAGAGCACTCGATCCGCCCCTGTTTCCCGCAGTGCATCTGCATATTCCGGACGATCTTCCAGCCCGGTAACGGGCAGATCCAGCAGTTTTGCCAGCCGGACCGCCGCCGCTGCTACATGTCCGCCTCCGCAGATGACCAACCGTGCCCCGGCACCAAAACGCTCGGCAAAAACGCGCGTATCTCCCAGCGTAAACACGCCGGAAGTCGTGCATTTTTTCAATGCAGAAAGATTTTGGGTTAGAAGCGTTTCCGGTGCGGACGTCCATGCCACTTGTCCATCGCAGAGCAGCAATGCGGTCCCCCTGTTGCTGGCCCTCCAGAACCGTGGCCAGCAAAAAATCCTGTGCATCTTTTTGGGCGTCGAGCGCATCCAAAAATGTGCGGTGTTTCATCTGGTTTCTCCTTGTGTTTATTGTTCTACCGTTGCAATTGCATCAAAGGCATTTCGGTCAAGCTTTGACTGCCACTGCTGCCAGTCCTCCGGCGGCATCCGCCACGCAAGGCCGCACCCGGCAGAGAGCTCCCGGGGCAGCGGAATCAAACGGCCCGGGATATTGGCTTCCGTGCAGTGCTTTTCCCAAGCCATGGCTTCCACGGTCGCATGGAATGAAAGGACGATATAAGGCCGTTTTGCACGCATCTTATTCCTCCTGCGCCAGCTGGCGGACCGCAGCCGCGGCCTGCAGCACTTCCTGCTCGGTGTTCGTGTGTGAAAAGCTGAACCGCACCACACCCTGCTCCACGGTGCCCAGCGCCTTGTGCATCAGCGGAGCACAGTGCGCACCGGCCCGCACACAGATGCCGTACTCTTCCCATAGAATGTCTGCCACCCGGGCGGAGTCTTCTCCAGCCAGATTCAGTGAGACAATGGGTGCACGCTCCTGTGCTGCAAAATCGCCATAAAGCGTTACATCGGGCAGGCTGCGCACCTGCTCATAAAACAGGCAGGCCAGCGCGGTTTCCCGGGCATGAAGCGGTTCCACTCCCTGCTCCAGAATCCACCGCACTCCAGCGCCCAGACCCGTGATCCCCGGAACGTTGAGCGTCCCGGCTTCCAGCGCCGTTGGCATTTCGGCCGGATGGTTTTCGTCAAAGCTGTGAACCCCGCTTCCGCCCACCACCAGCGGTGCGATCCGCAGCCCCGGGCGGACATAGAAACCGCCCGTACCCTGCGGGCCCAGCAGGCCTTTGTGACCGGTAAAGCAGAGCACGTCCATGCCGAGCGCCTGCACATCAATGGAGTGGACTCCCGCCGTCTGCGCGGCATCTACGATGAACAAGAGTCCATGCCTTTTGGCAAAGGTAGATACCCGCGCCAGATCAGTTCTATTTCCAGTCACATTGGAAGCATGAGTGACTACGATCGCCTTGGTATTGGGGCGCAGCAGCGTTTCCAACTGGTCGTACTGCAGCACACCGCGGGCATCGACTCCCAGAAAGCTTAATTCTGCCCCCTGCTGCCGCAAACGGTACAGCGGGCGGAGGACTGAATTGTGCTCACACACCGTTGTAATGACATGGTCGCCCGGGCCGATCAACCCGTTGATCGCCGTATTGAGGGCCTGCGTCGCATTGGAAGCAAAGGCAATACAGGCGGGACTTTCGGCATGGAATAGCTCTGCCAGTGCCTCCCGCGTTCCATAGACCAGCCGTGCCGCATGGAGAGTCGGCTCGTGTGCTCCACGGCCCGGGTTGCCCGCTGTCTGCAGAGCATCCAGCATCGCCTGCCCCACCTCCGGGGGCTTATGCAGGGTGGTTGCGGCGTTATCAAGGTAGATCACGGTTTGACCACGTTCCCGGCGCCAAGCATCTTTTCGGCAATGACATACATGTTGGTCACACCGCCCACCGCAAGCTTTTCCGTCAGGCCGTAGAAGTTCAGGCAGGTGCCGCAGGTCAGGATCTCCACGCCCTCGGCCTCCAGTGCCTTGAGGTCTTCCAGCATGGGCGAACCCTCACAGGTCAGGGCTGCGCCGCCGTTATAGAACAGAATGGTCTTAGGCAGCTTATCCTGCTGGGTCAGCGCAAATACAAAGGCTTTGAGCAGGGTTTTGCCCAGTTCCTCGGCCCCCTCGCCCATCTGATCCGAGGCGATGACAACCACTGTATCGGTACGGGTATCCGGTGCACAGGCTTCTGCTTTTTCCTCACGCTCCGGTACCGCTTCACCAACCGTAAAGCGGACCGAATACTCCCGTTCTGCCAGCTTCTCAGCACTGTAAACAAGGCCTTTCTGCTGGGCCATTTTGGTCAGGTTCTGGACTGCGATCTCATTATCGACCAGAATTTCCACCTCACCGGCTCCATTCAGCTCTGCAATGGCCTTTTTCGCCTTGACAACGGGCAGCGGGCAGGCATCCCCGCGCGCGTCTACTTTTTACCATAAGTGTTCCCTCCTAACATCAGAAGATAACCGTGATTTCCGGCTGTTTCTCTTCTTTTTTTCCAAAATTTTGCCTACAATGGCTGCAGGCAGACCAGCCTCTTTTCAGCTCAGCTTCCAGTGCATCGGCATCCTGCGGTGCCACAGCCAGCAGCAAACCGCCGGAAGTCTGTGGGTCAAATAAAATTTCTTCCATCGCAAACGGCACATTCTCAAACCGGACAAAGGGCCCGGTGTGATTGCGGTTGCGCTGGCCCGCCGCTGTGTACAGGAAAGCATCGGCCGCTTCCCATGCACCCAGCAAAACCGGGACCCGCCGGGCATCCACCCGGCAGGCAAGTTTCCCGCCCATCATCTCGTGCAGATGGCCGAGGAAGCTGAATCCCGTCACATCTGTCGCGGCATGGACAGCATATTTCCGGCTGATCTGAGCCGCCGTTTTATTCAGTGTCGTCATGGACTGGATCGCCCCTGCCAGATGCTCCGGGGCAGCTTCTCCCACCCGATTGGCGGGACAGATGAGCCCCACGCCCAGTGCTTTGGTCAGGATGAGCTTGTCTCCGGGCCGCCCGGCGTCATTGGCATAGAGGTGGTGCGGATCTACCAGGCCCGTGACCGAGAGGCCGTACTTGACTCCCGTGTCTGCAATGGAATGCCCTCCTGCAAGGATCCCGCCCGCTTCGGCGACTTTTTCCGCACCGCCGCGCAGGATCTCTCCCAGAACGTTCAGATCCATGCTCTCCGGGAAACAGACAAGGTTCAGCGCCGTCTTCACTTCGCCGCCCATCGCATAAACATCACTGAGGGCGTTGGCGGCCGCGATCTGCCCGAACGTGTAAGGGTCATCTACCATCGGCGGAAAGAAGTCCACGGTCTGTACCAGTGCGATATCCTCCGTGATTTTATAAACGGCGGCATCGTCCCGGCTGTCGTAGCCGACCAGCAGATTCGGGTCTTTCTCGCCCCGGGGCAGCTTTTCCAGGATACGGCTCAGCGCTCCTGCACCAAGCTTTGCGGTACAGCCGCCGCCTGTACAGAAAACGATCTTCTCTCCGTCTGGCATTTAGGCACGCTCCCTTTCCGAAAATGTTGTCAGTACCACCGAGACACCATACCGTGCCCGCAGCAGTTCTTTGGTTTTCTCGCCTGCGGCCTGGCGCTGCGGCGTATCGGCCTGGTTGAGTACCGCATAAAAATGGCGCGCCCCAACAGCCTTGCGCCCGCCCTGTTCATCGGCCAGCAGCTTCGCCAGCAATTCCGGCGTCAGGATCGTCTCCGGCGGAACGCCCAGCAATGTGCAGGCCGTTTCCAGCCGAAAGCAGACTTCCTGCAGCGGCTTTCCCACTGCGGAGAGCCCTGCCACTGCCAGCACAATATCACTTTGAGGCAGCAGCACCGGTTCATGAGCCGCCGGGGCCTTGCAGGGCAGATGCTTTGCGCCATCTGCTTCCAGAAAGACCGCGTCTGCCTGCGCCATCCAGCGTTCCAGCTGCGGCGGCTGTGTCAGCTTGTTGTCCAGGGCCGGGGCTCCTGCTACCACATAGTTGCCTTTGGCCCAGAGAGCTGCAAGCTCCGCGTTCGTCCTGGCCAAAAGTGGTTCTTTCGGGCGTTGGATGTGAGTGGTAGTGGAAGCCAGCACCCGCCAGCCTTTGCGGGCACCGTGCGCCGCCATGGCGTGCAGCAGGGTGGTTTTCCCGCCACCGCCTACCAGTGAAACGATATGGCCTTTCTCAGCCAAGAATGGAAATTGTGTTTCGTCCAGCATCTTATTCTTTTTCCGCTGCCGCCATGGCAACCTGCTCCGGTGTAATGGGCAGCTCATAGAAGCGGGTGCCGATGGCATTGTAAATAGCGTCCGAGATTGCCGGCAGCGGTGTGTTAATGACAACTTCACCGATGGATTTCGCACCAAACGGGCCGTTTGGCTCATAGCTGTTCTCAAACTCCACGTTGATGCGTCCAATATCCACACGGGCCGGGATCTTATACTGGAAGAGCGAATTTTCCATCGGGTATCCCTTGGCATCATAGGTAATGTTCTCGGTCAGGGTCATGCCGATGCCCTGCAGGATACCGCCCTCCGCCTGTACCCGGGTCAGGTTGGGGTTGATGGGCGTGCCGCAGTCCACACAGGCGTCAAATTCCAGAACCTTGACCTCGCCGGTCTCTTTATCCAGCTCGATTTCCGCAGCACCCACCATGTACGGCGGAGGCGACAGCGGAGAGGTATGGGTCTCGGTAACTTCCAGCGGGACCATGTGGCCGAACTGGGAAGCGCTCGCGATCTCCGCCAGCGAAACGCCGCGCTCCGGTGCAGCGTCCACATAGACTTTTCTTCCGTCAAAGGTCACTTCATCCGGGGCACATTCCAGCATCTCAGCGCCCAGCTTGCTGATCTGCTCCCGGAGCTTGAGGGCACATTTTTCCACAGCCTTGCCGGTGACATACGTTGTACTGGAGGCATAGGAACCGGAATCGTAAGGCGAAGTGTCAGTATCTGCACCAAAAACGGTAATGTCATCCAGCTCACAGTCCAGCACTTCGGCTGCGATCTGTGCCAGCGTGGTGTCACAGCCCGTCCCCATATCGGCTGCACCGATGACGAGGCTGTAGAAGCCCTCATCGTTGACTTTGAGGGTCGCGCTGCCCACATCCATGCCGGAAATACCAGAGCCCTGCATTGCCATGCCCATACCGACGGCACGGACTTTACCGTTGCCCAGGTCGCGGACCGGGTATTTCTCGTCCCAGCGAATCATCTCATGCACTTTGGCCAGGCAACGGTCCAGCGCGCAGCTGGTGTTGGTGGCCCCATAGTACGCGGGCATGTAGTCGCCCTCTTTGACGATGTTCTTTTGGCGGATCTCAAATGGATCCATATGGAGTTTTGCCGCCAGCTCATTGACTGCGGATTCCACCGCAAACAGGCCCTGCGTTGCGCCGTAACCGCGGTAAGCACCCGCCGACATGTGGTTGGTGTAGACCACATCATAGGTAAAGCGGAATGCTTCTGCCTTGGCATAAAGCGGGATGGATTTGTGGCCGGACAGGCCCACCGTGGTGGGGCCATGCTCGCCGTAAGCGCCCGTATTGGAGAGCGTATGCATATCAATGCCTTTGACGATGCCCTCTTTGGTAGCACCCAGCCGGAGATGGATCTCCATCTCATGGCGGGGCGAAGAAGCGATCTGGCTTTCTACCCGGCTGAAAATGATCTTGGAGGGTTTCTTGGTCTTCCAGGTCACAAAAGCCGGGTAAACCTCGCAGACGTTGGTCTGCTTGGCCCCAAAACCGCCGCCGACGCGGGGTTTGATGACCCGGATCATGGATTTGGGAATATGCAGGGCATTGGCCACATTGCGGCGGGTATGGAATACGATCTGCGTCGAGCTGAGAATGTTCAGACGTCCATACAAATCAATGGAGCAATACGTGCGGAATGTTTCCATCATGGCCTGCTGGCAGGCCTTGGTATGGTAGGTGTGTTCAATGACGATATCGCTGTTTGCCAGCACAGCTTCAATGTCGCCGTCTCCCTTCTCACCATGGGCACAAAGGTTGCGTTTGTTGTCGGCTCCAACCGGGCAGAGGGCCTCCCAGTTTTCCTCCGGATGGACCAGAACGGGGTTATCTTTGGCCGTGTGGTAATCCAAAACAGCGTCCAGCACCTCGTACTCCACTTTGATGAGTCGGAGGGCCTTGTCCACGCATTTTTCGTCTTTGCCGGCCACAATGGCAACGACATCACCCACAAAACGGACATGGCGGTCGATGAGCAGGCGGTCACGGGGACTGGCCTCCGGGAACGTCTGGCCTGCCTGGGTATACCGGGGAGCATCCTGCGGGACGTCTTCCCAGGTAAAAATCGCCTCAATTCCCGGCACCTTTTTGCCACCGCCGTATTGACGGTCTTGACAATCGCGTTGGCGTGGGGCGAGCGGAGCAGCTTGACGACGAGGCAGTTGGCCGGAACGAGATCGTCCATGTAAACTGGCTGGCCTGTTACCAGCTGCATGGCATCTTTTTTGCGGTATGCTTTGCTGACGGTTTTCATTCGGCGGCCTCCTGTTTCTGTTTTTTTTTTCCAGGCAAGGAAATTCAAAATACCCCGCAGCTGGCCCTCATAGCCCGAGCAGCGGCAGAGGTTGCCGGAAAGATATTCTTTGATTTCCTCTTCCGTGGGGTATTCTTTTTCCCGGAAAAGGGCGAGGGCGTTCATGATAAAGCCCGGGTTGCAGAAGCCGCACTGCTCTGCGCCCTGATCCGCAATGAATGCGCCAAACTCCGCGGCTTCTTCCTGCAGGCCCTCCAGTGTCGTGACCCGTTTGCCATCGGCACGGGCAGCCAGAACAGAGCAGGAAAGGACGGGCTTGTCCTCCAGGAACACCGTGCACAAACCGCAGTTGGAGGTCTCACAGCCGCGCTTGACACTGGCACAGCCCTGGCTGCGCACAAGATCCAGCAGCAGGGTGTCCGCGGCCACATCGACCGACACCTTGGTGCCGTTTAAGATAAGATTGATCTGCATAATATGGTCGTCTCCTCTCTCAGCCCAGCTGCTTGACGGCACGCTTGACCAGCACACCTGCCAGATGGTTGCGGTATTCCGCACTGCCGCGCATGTTGCTCTCGGTCTTGATCCTGCTCCGGATGGAGGCAGCAAAGCGGGCGGCGGTGAGCTCCGGCGTCTCCCCTGCCTCGGCCGGCAGGGTATAGAGCACGGCTTTGCCCGGGCGGGCCCCGATGGCAAAGCGATACTCCCCGGCGGCGTTCTTTGCGGCCGCACAGGTCAGCACCGGAATATCCGTCTGACTATTGCGCACCGACTGGTAGCAGAACTTTTGCATCTTCTTTTGGCACAATGACCCGCACCAGGATATCCCGGTCGTACGGGCGCTGGGCATACTCCGAAAGCGGCACGATGCCGCCCCTGTAGAGCTCCACCGAAGCGTTCAGCGCCAGGAACATGGTCAGCACATCGGAAAAGCCGAACCGGCTGTAGAGGCTGCCGCCCACGGTGGCCAGATTACGCAGCTGTACGCCCACGATGTGGCGCACCGACTCCCGCACGGCACCGTCCGTATAGGCAGCGAGGCCGGGGTGCAGCTCCAGCTGGCGCAGCGTGACCATGGCACCAATGGAGAAGCCCTCGTCCGTCTCCTCAATGGTGTCCAGCCCCAAGCCGGACAGATCAATGGCAGTACCAACGTTGATATTCTCCATCTTGAGCCATATCATGCCGCCGAGGACACGGTTGGGTTTTTTTCTGGTTGAGCTGCCAGGCTTCCTCCAGGCTTTCTGCTTTTTTGTATTCTCGGACGGTTAACATAGGCAGTTCCTCTCTTTTTTTCGGTGATTACTTTTATTTTAACACAATTTATTTTATAATGCTATTGATAAGACAGCAATTTTGCCGCGATTGTAAGGGAGACTTTTTATGGCAGAAAACAAGACCTTGCCCGTCGGGTGTGTCATCATGGCGTCGGGGCTCTCCACCCGGTTTGGCTCCAACAAGCTGCTGGCTCCCTTTGGCCCCGGCAGAGAGCCCATGCTCCGCCGCGCTTTTGCCGCTACGGACACGCCGCTTCTGGCTTCACGGGTAGTAGTGGCCCGCTCCCCCGGAGGTAGAAACGCTCTGCAGAGAAGTCAGCGTTCCCTGCCTGCTCCACGCTCTGCCAGGCCGGAACGACACGGTCCGGCTGGGACTGGAAGCGCTGCTGGCAGAGCGGCCTGACCTTGCTGGCTGCATGTTCCTGCCCGGAGATCAGCCTCTGCTGCGGCGGGAGAGCGTAGAATCATTGCTCCGCGCCTTTGCAGAGCACCTCCAGACACAAAAAAAAGAAACAGAACGGATGATCTTCCGGCTGGCATATCGGGCCAAAGATGACCCGACACCCCTGGTCGGAAGTCCCGTTCTGTTTGACAGCGGGTATTTCCCCGCCCTGCGTACCCTGCCCGAGGGCAAGGGTGGCAGTTTTCTGCTCCGGCAGTATCCGGAACAGGTACATTGTTTTTATACCGCTCACCACGAAGAGCTGTGGGATGCCGACACCCCGGAAGCCCTGCAGAAGCTGGAAGCGATGCTGTAATTATTCCGCTTTGTCGTCTTTCGGCAGCAGCAGGTTGAGCACGATGGCCACAAAGGCTGCCGGGACGATACCGGACTCACCGCAGATGAGCTGGATGGCCTGCGGGGTGTGTGCCAGAATGCTGGAGTTGCACCCATGCCGTAGCCCACGCCCAGAGCCACGGAAACGATGGTCAGGGTGCGGGGGGTCATCTTCTCCTTGGTGATGAGCTGGATGCCGGACACCACAATGGAGGAGAACATCATGACAGCCGCACCGCCCAGAACGGCCTGAGGCATAATGGAGACCAGTGCGCCCAGCTTGGGGATGAGGCCGCAGAGGATCAGGAAGACTGCACCGGTAGCCAGTGCACCACGGTTGACCACCTTGGTCATGGCCACCAGGCCCACGTTCTGGCTGAAGGAGGTGTTGGGCAGGACGCCAAAGCAGGCGGCAAAGGTGGAGCCCAGGCCGTCGCAGATGACGCCGCCGGACAGCTCTTTATCGCTGGGCTCGCGGTTCATGCCGCCCTCCATGACGCCCGAGATGTCGCCCACCGTCTCCACAGCGGTGACGATGAACATGATGATGACGGGCAGGATGGCGCGGAGGTCAAAGACGATCTTGACGGGCACCAGCTTCGGGATGGCGAACCAGCTGGCCTCGGCGACCTTGTGCCAGTTGAGCACCCATGCCTTGGTGAACTCCACGCCGTCAGCGGTGACACCAGTGGTGGGCAGCACAAAGCCCATCATGATGGCAGCAACATAACCCACGATGATGCCGATGAGGATGGAAGAAGAGCTCAGAAAGCCTGTGGTCCAGTGCTTGAGGAACAGGATGACCACCAGCACAAAAATTGCCAGCAGCAGGTTTTCCATAGAGCCAAAGTCCTTTGCACCGTTGCCGCCGCCGAACGAGTTGATGCCGACGGAGATCAGCGACAGGCCGATGGACAGCACGACCGTGCCGGTAACCACCGGCGGGAACAGCTTGCGCAGGGGCTTCAGAAAGACGCCCAGCACGCTCTCGAAGATGCCGCCCAGAATGGATGCGCCCATCATGGCGCCGTAGGCCGTGACGCCGCCGCCCATGGTGGCCGCGACGCTGTTGAAGACGCCGAGGAAGCCCGAGCTGGTACCCATGATGATGGGCACCTTGCCGCCGACCGGGCCGAGGCCGTAACAGCTGCACCAGCGTGACGATGCCCGCCACGAACATGGCGTTCTGCAGCAGGCTCACCTGCAGGTCTGCAAACTCACCGCCTGCGATGCCGCAGGCGCTGGTAATGATGAGCAGCGGAGTGAGGTTGCCCACGAACATGGCAAACACATGCTGCAGACCCAGCGGGATGGCGTGCTTGAGGGGCATTTTGCTTCAAACTGGTAAGCTGCGCTTTCCAGCTCCGTATTTTTTAACATATCCTTGCTCCTTCCCTCTTTTGGGGTTCTCTTTTAACAGACGACTCAAATTATAACAGCGCCAGCGGCACTTTACCAGAGGGTTCCGCAAGTTTTTGTTCCCTTTCTTTCATAAGTCATACTTAAATCGGGCTTTGTGCAGTTTTTACAGACAAGACTCGGGTTGTTTGGCAAATATTACCCACCGGGTACCAGCAGTCTGCGAGGCGCTGCAGGGTCTCTGTGCCCTCGGGCAGGTCATTGGCAGCCAGCATCTGCCCTGGGGAGACGGAGAATCTCCGGGCGATCTCAAACAGCTGCTCCCCTGCCTGTGCATAATAGACCCGTAGCGAGATCTCCGGGTCGGCTGGAGTCAGCGGTTCTCCCAGTGCAATGCTCTCCACGCAGGCTGTTGTGCAGCGCTCCAGGATCGTCCCCTCCACCCGGGCCGTCACCGTTACTTCCAGTGCACCGCCCTGTGCCGTGCATTGCAGATCTTCCACACTCAGCCAGCACTCCGGGTAGAGATCCGCGTTTCCGGCAGCGTGGTATCCAGCGCAAGATCCATTTCCAACGTTTTTTCATAGCTTTCCAGCTCGGCCAGCGTATTTTCCGCAAAGGCCGTGACGGTTACCCGGGCCGTCAGATTCCAGCGGCCATTCTGGAATGCCAGCTGAGCCGGGCCAAAAGAGGCAAAACAGGCCAGCACTTTTGCCCCGGCATCCGGCAGTGCACCGGAGCCCTTGAGGGGAACAGATGCACTCAGAGGGCAGACGATCTGCTCGGATAAGATGTTCTGCATGGTCTGTGTCGTCTCAAATTTCGTTGAGAACGCGTCGGTCACGCACTGGAGCTGGTAAGGCCGCCAACCCCGCAGCCGGAGCATGGCGGTCACGGTCAGTGTGCCAGGGGCCGGAAGTGTCCCCCCCTCGCCCTGTGCCAGTGTGAACCCTGTCGGGCTCCACCACACACAGGCAGCGGCAGTCCTCACTCACTCCCTCCGCGTCCAGCACCTGGTTGAACGGCAGTGTGATGCTGGTGCTCCGCAGGCTCGTCTCTCCCCAGCACGCCAGGCACACTGTCCTTTGATTTCTCCCTTGGCAACAGCCTTTCCCCGCAAGACTTTCAGCTCCCGGACCTCTGCCGTGCCGGAGAAGTCCAGAACTGCCGCCGGGGCTGTTTCCAGTGCAAGCTCCCCCTCCACGGTGATCAGCTTTTCCAGCACAGCGGCGCGCCGCACGCCCGTGATGGTGGTAAACTTTTGCTCAATGCCCCCCCATCCGAGAGTGCAGTGATGAGCTCTGTTTTGTTCTGCGCATGAACCGATACCACCAGCCCGAACGCGCCCCGTGCCTCGATACGGTGGGGGTTGACCACCCGGCAATTGACATATTCCGTCTGTCCCTCCACCTGTGCCGCCCACGCCGTAAATGGGAATTCCGGCAGCTCCAGCGTTTTGGTAAAGGGGAGCTTCTGCTCGGTCTGGCAGAGGCCCGCGCCGTCCTCGCCCTGATAATAGACCGTACAGCGCAGGTAGCCGTCCAGCGTCAGCCGCCCGGGCTGCAGCTGTTTTTTTGCAGCACCACCGGCCTGACAAAGCACTTGACCAGCTTAAACACCGGTGGCAGATAATCAGAGATCAGGATCTCTGTTTCCAGCGGCAGCTCTGCCTTGAGGGTGCAGCTGGCACCTGCAGCGGGCAAAGCATCCCGGAAAATCTTCAGTTCCATGCAACGCGCTCCTTTCCTGTCCGCTTGGCACATTTTATGCCCTGCAATGAAACGGTATGCGCAAAAAATCTGCCGGACAGCACACAGCCATCCGGCAGATTTTTGTTACAGGTTCTCTTTGGGGCTCTTTTTTGATGCCGAACAACCGGCACAGCAGCCCCCGGAGAAGTTTCGGGCTTTTTACCACAACCACCTGCATGGATGCACCCCGCCTTTCACTGGTTTTGCCCCAGTATAGGCGGTTTGCGCACAAAATGTGCAGGCGCTTCAGCAAACAGGACCGTCTGCCAGCGTTTCAACGACCACCAGTGCTCCGGTGCGGGTGCTGACGGTGATGCAGTCAGAGCCCTCAGCATATTCATTGCTGACGCCCAGCGGATAGGTTGCTGTCAAGATCGCATCCGTCAGTTCATAGAACGAACCGCTCTCGCACACACCCTCGGCCTTTCCCTCCAACGGGAAGACAGAAAAAAGAAGAAATAATCTTCCTTGGGGTAGCTGCGGGTCTCACCGGGGAGTACATAGCTGATGCGGCTGCGCTCGTCCTGAATGGTGACCCGCACGCCGCGCTGCTCCAGCCCAAGGCCGGTGCAAAGGTTTGCCAGTGTATGCTCCAGCCGCTTGCCACCCAGAGCACCCAGCAGCAACACCTCCGTAAAGCCTTTTTGAGAGACCAGCTTGGCGGCATACTCGGTATCGGTATCATCCTTGACATGGGGCAGAACAACAATGTCGTCATCCTGCTGCTCCGGGCAGGGAGCCGTATCAAAATCGCCCACTATGATATTGGGCTTGCAGCCCAGCGGAGTGCAATTGCGGTAGCCTGCGTCACAGGCGATGATGAAATCATCCGGGCGCAGCAGCTTTGCCAGTTCCGGCGAAACCGGGCAGGCGGAAAGGATCACACAACGGGACATAAAACTGATTCTTCTTTCTTCCTCGATTCTTGGCTCACCTGTTAGGGGAGCTCCCGGACGCGCCCCCGATAGGGGGACGGAACGGGTGAGAGGTTTTTAAACTTTGGGCCGCTGCCAGTCTTTGACGTCTTTTACTTCGTCGTACATGGCGCAATAGCTGTCGTACCGGGTCTGGGAGAGTTTCCCCTCGGCCAATGCGGCACGGACGGCGCAGCCTTTTTCTGCACGGTGGGAACAGCCGGTAAACTGGCACTCTCCCAGGTAAGGCCCAAACTCCGGGAACGCGTGTTCCAGATTCTCTTTCGGGATAAACCCGGCACGGTTGGCTTCCAGGCTGGCAAAGCCGGGCGTATCGGCAATGCGCCCGCCAAACGCTTCAAAAATAGTCACTTCCCGGGTGGTGTGGCGGCCACGGCCCAGCTTCTGGCTGATGGCACCCGTTTCCCGCTCCACGTCTGGCAGCAACGCATTGAGCAGCGTGGATTTGCCCACGCCGGAGTTTCCGCAGAACGCGCACAGGCGGCCTGTGATCCACTGCTTGACCTCGTCCAGCCCGGCTCCGGTCTCATAATCGATCCGGATGAAGGCAGTGTGGATTTTTCATAAGCCGAGCGCAGGAACTCTGCTTCGGCCAAGTCGCCTTTGGTACAGACGATGACGGGCTGAACACCTTTATCCACTGCAATGGCCGAGAGTTTATCCAGTACCAGTGTGCTGGGGGTAGGCTGTGTGGTGCTGGCCACCAGGAACAGCACATCCAGGTTTGCCACTGGCGGACGGACAAAGACGTTTTTGCGGGGCGCGATCTGTGCAATGACGGCTGCGCCATTCTCGGTTTCCAGCGTCACTTCGTCGCCTGCCACCGGGGTGATTTTCTGTTTGCGGAAGATGCCGCGGGGCTTGCACTCCACGATTTCTCTCCGCTGTTTTGACGTAATAGAACCCGCCGATGCCTTTCACGATATAACCGTTCATCTGCGGCCTCCCTTACGACAGCCAGGACTGCCACCAGTCCCCCAGAGTGGCACCGCCAGAGGACGATGCACTCTCGCCGCCCTCCGTGCTGCTGGAAGAAGAAGCGCCGCTGCCCCACAGGCCGCCCCACCAGCTGCCATCACTGCCGCCATCCGAGCTGCTGGGGGCTTCCGGTTCCGGTGCGGGCTCCGGGCCTGCACTGACGACCACACTGACACGGCTGTTCAGCTTGATGGATGCCCCCGCGCCGGGGTTCTGGCTGATGATGGTGCCCACGGGCTGGTCACTGTACTCCTCCGACTGACTGCCGAGGCCCAGTTTGTTCTGCACCAGCAGGGTGCGGGCATCGTCCACACTCATGCCCACCAGAGGGGCACCTTGGTGGTGGTGCTCACCTGCGGGCGGCTGACATAGACGACCACCGTAGTCCCGGCGGCCACCTGACTGCCGGCAGCCGGGTCGGTGCGGATGATGGAGCCTGCGGCCACCGATTCATCCACCGCCTGGGTGACCAGAACGGACACGCCCAGATCCTTGAGCTGCTGCTCACCATCGGCCTGCACATAGTTGGAGAGGTCCGGCACGGTGACATACTGGATGCCCAGGCTGACGGTCAGGGTCACGCTCTGGCCCTCGCGGACGGTACGGCCCGCCACGGGAGACTGCCGGTAGACATAACCGGCGGCGTAATCGTTGCTGTAGGCCTGCTCCCAGTTGATGACGATCTGGCCGGATGCCACCTGCTGAGAAGCGTTGACTTCATCCTGCGTCATGCCGCTGTAATCGCCCAGGACAACATCGGCTTTCTGGTTCATCAGATTGCTGGAATCGTTGAGGATGCTCCAGCACAAAGCGGCACAGGCCAGCGCAAAGGCCACCGTGATGCCAAACAGCACCGGGAGAAAGGCCGAGCTCCGCTTCTTGCCTTTTTTGCGGGTATTTTTGGCACTGCCGCGGACAGTGCCTGCCTCACGTTTTTGACTCATAGAGGGTGTCACCACCTTTTCAGGAACTTCTTCCGGGAGATAAGTGTAGTTGAAGACGATGGCCGGGTTCTCCACATAGGCATTGAGCGCTTCCAGCATCTCTGCCGCGCTGCTGTAGCGGTTGGCTGGCAGCTTTGCCATGGCACGTTCCGTGATCTCCACAAGACCATGCGGCACAGTGGGGGAGCCAGCTCCTGCAGGGAGCGGGGCTCATCGGTGATCTGCTTCATGGCCACAGCCACTACATCGTCGGCGTCAAAGGGCAGCTTGCCCGAGAGCATCTCGTACATCATGACGCCCACCGAATAAAGATCGCTCTTGCGGTCTGTTTCGTCACCCTTGGCCTGTTCCGGGCTGATATAATGCACACTGCCCATCGCCTTGCCGCCGCCCAGCTGATTTTCGGCCCGGGAAACCCGCGCGATGCCAAAATCCATCATCCGGAGCTGGCCATTGTCCAGCAGCATGATGTTCTGGGGCTTGATGTCCCGGTGCACCACGCCGTTGCGGTGGGCATGATCAAGAGCCTTTAAGATCTGGGAGATGAAATGGACGGTCTCCCGGCTGGTCAGCTTGCCGCCGCGCTCGTTGAGGTACTCCCGCAGCGTCATGCCGTCCACATATTCCATCACGATATACTGCAGCGTTTCGCTGACCGAGACATCATACACCTTGACGATGTTGGGATGGTTGAGCAGCGAAATGGCTTTGGATTCATTTTTAAAGCGGCGGACAAGGTCCGGGTCGTGCATCAGCTCCTGGCGCAGGACCTTGACGGCCACCACCGTTCCCACCGGGACAGGGCCGTTTCCCCCCCCACGACCGCCTTATAAACATTTGCCATACCGCCCGTGCCAATGAGCTCCCGGACTGCATACAGGCCGTCCAGCGTCCGGCCAATGAGATTATCCATGGCGTACCTCCAGCGGCTCTACGCCCAGCAGCAGGGCGGTGATATTATCCGGCCCGCCGTTTTCATCGGCGGTATCCACCAGGCGGTCCGGCAGGTCGTAGAACGAGCCCTTGCCCAGCAGCTGCTCGATGTCTTCCCGCGGGACGGCGTTGGTCAGGCCGTCCGAGCAGAGCAGCAGCAGATCCCCGGGCTGCACCTTGACGATGGTGCACTCCGGCTCCAGCCGGTAATCCACGCCAAGAGCCTTGGTAATGATGTTTTTCTGGGGATGGTGCTCGGCCTCTTCCACCGTGATGGTGCCGCAGTCCACCAGCTCCTGCACATAAGAGTGATCGTGGGTGAGCTGAGTGAGCTTGCCGTCCCGGTAGAGATAGGCACGGGAATCCCCCGCATGGCACAGGAATGCCTGCCCGGCCCGCACCAGCGCGCAGACCGCGGTGGTGCCCATGCCGGCAAAGGCTTCCTCGTGCATCGCTTTCTGGAAAATGAAACGGTTGGCACTGATGAGGGCACGCTTTAAAAACGCTTCCTCCTCGCCGGGCATACACTGGGCATACTGCTCCTGGAAGCAGCGCTCAATGACGTTGCATGCGCTTTGCGAAGCTTCGCGTCCGCCCCGTGCACCGCCCATACCGTCGCACACAAGCACCCAGGCTGCATCGCCGGGGAGCTCCCCGGCACGGTAATCGTCCTGGTTTTCCTGGCGGACGCGGCCAACGTCCGTTTTTCCTGCTAGTTTCATAGGTTTCTCCTTATGCTTTCCCATTCATCTCGTCACGGCGGAGCTGCCCGCAGGCGGCGCTGATCTCACTGCCCAAACGGCGGCGGACCGTGGCGTTGACGCCCAGACTTTCCAGCTTCTGCTGGAAACGGCGGACGTTTGCGGCATCGGTGGCGGAGTAGGGGCTGCCGTCCACCGGGTTGATGGGGATGAGGTTGACATGGGCTCCCATGCCCCGGATGAGGTTTGCCAGCTGTTTTGCGCAGGCATCGGAATCATTGACACCGCGCACCATCGAATACTCAAAGCTGACCCGGCGGCCCGTGGTCTCCTGATAGCGGCGGACGGCGGGCATCAGCACCTCCACGGGGTAGGCATCATTGACCGGCATCATGCCGCTGCGGATCTCATTGTTGGGGGCGTGCAGGGAGACCGAAAGAGTCAGCTGCAGCTTTTTCTCCGCCAGTTGGTCGATTTTGGGCACCAGACCGCAGGTGGAAAGGCTGATGTTGCGCATTCCGATGTTCACACCCTCCGGGGAGGAGATGTTCTCGAGGAAGCGCATCACCTCGTCAAAATTATCCAGCGGCTCGCCAATGCCCATGAGGACGATGTGGGAGATGCGCTCCCCGATGTCCTTTTGAGCGGTATAAATTTCAGAGCAGATCTCCCCTGCTTCCAGGTTGCGCACCCGGCCCGCCTGGGTGGAGGCACAGAAGCGGCAGCCCATCCGGCAGCCCACCTGGGTGGAGACACAGACCGTATTGCCATAGTGGTAGCGCATGACGACGGTCTCAATGCAGTTGCCGTCCTCCATCCGCAGCAGATATTTCACGGTGCCGTCTTTGGCTTCCTGCCGACGCTCGATCTGCGGGGCCGCGATATAAAACTGTTCTTCCAGCTTGGCCAGCAGGGTCTTGGGCTGATCGGTCATGGCGGAAAACTCCGTGACCAGCTTCTGATGCACCCAGTGGAAGATCTGTTTTGCCCGGAACCCCGGCTGGCCCAGCGCTTTAAGCTCTGCGGCCAGCTCCTCCAGCGTCAGGGAGGATATACAACGTTTTTGTTCCATTGCGTTCTCCTATTGCTTCCCGGTGCAGCACACCGGGATTTGGTCATTGTTTCTGCATCGCGCAGAGGAAAAAGCCGTCCATCCCGGTGCGGGTAGGTACGGAGAGGGCTCCATGCTCCCCCACCGTCATCCCCTGCGGGAACGGCACCTCCGGCGTGACGACCCGGAACTCCGGATGGCGGTTTAAAAATGCCGCCACCTGTTCCTCATTTTCGGCCGGGTCAATGGTACAGGTGGAGTAGACCAGCCGCCCGCCTGCTTTGAGCAGAGAGGCTGCTGTGTCCAGAATGGCCGATTGGGTGGCCAATAATTCATCGTGGCGGGCTTTGGGCAGGCTCTTATAGCGGATATCCGGCTTTTTGGCCAGAATGCCCAGCCCGCTGCAGGGTGCGTCCACCAGGATGCGGTCTGCCTGCGGCAACTTGGGGTTTGGTCTGGAGGCATCATTGCAAAGCGTCTCGACGCAGGCGGTAAATCCCATCCGTTCCACGGCCTTGGCAATGAGCTGGACGCGGTTTTCGGTCACGTCGCAGCTGATGAGCCGCCCGGTGCCCTGCATTTCCTCAGCCAGCAGCAGCGTTTTGCCGCCGGGGGCTGCACAGAGGTCCAGCACGGTATCGCCCGGGCTTTGCCTCCACACAGAGAGCCGCCAGCTGGCTGGCCTGTCCCTCCACATGGTAGTATCCCTGCCGGAAGAGTTCCTGCTCCGCCGGGCTGCCCTCAAAACGGGCCAGCACACTGCCCGGGACGATCCCCGGTTCCGCGCTCTTGGCACCCTTTTGCATCAGCAGCTCACACAGCTGTGCCGCGCTGGCCTTGAGCGGGTTTGCCCGCAGGCTGGTCATACCGCCGTCTGCCGTATGGGTCAGAATGCCAAGTGCCTCCTCCGGGTAATGGCGGTGCAGAAATTCCGCGACTCCCGGCTGGCGGAGCCGAGAACCATGAGCTTTTCGATTTCATCCTTGAAAACGGCTTTGTCCAGGTCATAGACACAGGCCTTGCGCAGGACCGCATTGACCAGGCCTGACGCACTGGATTTTTTGAAGCTCCGGGTCAGCTTGACGGCCTCATTGACAGCCGCCGAGACAGGCACCTGCATATAACGTGCCTGCGCCACTGCTGCCCGCAAGATCTCCCGCACCGGGGCGTCCAATTTGGAAAGGCCCTTGGGCAGAAACTGCTCCAAAATAGAATCGATCGTTCCGCGATGCTCCAGCACCGTGTAAAAAATAGCGCTGGCAAAGGCTTTATCGCGGCCATCCAGCTCCCGGCGCCGGAGCTCGGCATCCAGAATCAGGTTGGAAAAGCCATCCTGCTCCTGCCGGACCAGAGCCGCTACCGCCGCCGCGCGGGGATTGGCCGCCATCAGAGGCTGTCCCCCGTTTTCAGGCGGAGGCCCGCTGCAAACGAGGTGCCGTCCATGGGCTTTTTGCCCTCCGGCACCACATGCAGCAGCTGGACAGCACCCTCACCGCAGGCAACCGTCAGAGGCTTGGTGGCCAGCACCGTGCCGGGCGCTTCTCCATTGGAGGGGGCCACACGGCACTCCATGACTTTGACTTTCTTCCCGCCTGCCGTCATAAACCAGGCACCAGGCCAGGGGTTCATGCCCCGCACCCAGTTGTGGATGTGTGCGGCAGACTCCGACAGTTTGAACTCGGCCATGGCCTTGTCCAGCATGGGGGCCAGGGTGGCGTTTTCGTGGTCCTGCTTCTGGGGCTTGAGCGTCCCTGCCGCAATGGCCGGGATGGTCTCACAGAGGACGCGGGCCCCCACAGCCGTCACACGGTCAAACAGCTCGCCGCTGGTCTCCTCGGGGTCAACGGGCATCTTCTCACAGACCAGCACATCGCCGGTGTCGAGACCCTCATCCATCTGCATGATGGAGACACCCGTCTCTGTATCCCCATTGAGGACTGCCCACTGCACCGGGGCGCTGCCACGGTACTTGGGCAGCAGGGAGACATGCAGGTTGACGCAGCCGTATTTCGGGATGTTCAGCACGCTGGCGGGCAGGATGCAGCCATAGGCCACCACCACAATGAGCTCCGGGGCCAGCGCCTGAATGTTGGCGTCCTCGCCTCCGTCCCGCAGGGTGCGGGGCTGGAAGACGGGCGTGCCATGCTCCAGAGCAACCTCTTTGACCGGAGGAGCCGTGAGCACCTGCTTGCGACCCACCGGCTTATCCCGGCGGGTGTAGACGGCGCAGATATCATGCCCTGCAGCGTACAGGGCCTTGAGGCACTCGGCAGCAATGTCCGGCGTGCCCATGAACAGAATGCGCATCAGTTGTTTCCTTTCGCTTTGCGGGCTGCAGCGCGGCCCTCTTCCGTATCCTCATAGAAATACTCGCTGGACTGCATGATGGTGATGCCGTCCAGGTGGTCGTTCTCATGCTGGATGCAGCGGGCCAGCAGGCCCTCGGCCTCCAGCTCAAACCAGTTCCCGTTGCGGTCCTGTGCACGGACTTTGACAGCCGCCGGGCGGGTCACTGCACCGTTATGGCCAGGGAACGAGAGGCAGCCCTCGTAGGCAGTCTCTTCATCCTCGGAAACAGCCAGGATCTCGGGGTTGACGAAATCAATGAACTTGTACTCGTAATCCTCGGGGATCTCGTCCGGAGCATCGGTGGTGTCCCACACCACGAACAGGCGGCGGAGCATGCCAACCTGAGGGCCGGCCAGGCCCACGCCATCAGCCGCGATCATCGTCTCGCGCATATCGTCCAGCAGGGTAGCCAGACGGTCATCAAAATTGGTCACAGGGCGGCAGACCTTGTTCAGGATGGGGTCGCCCTCTTTTTTACAATGTTACGGATCGCCATAAATCGAAACCTCCAAAAGTTTGTATTGTGTTATCATCAAATATCGCCATCCGAGTGCAGGTCTACAACGACCGAGGCCTTAGAGGGCAGCTTTCCTGCTCGTAGAGGCCCAGCGTTTCCCGGACAAGATCCCGGAAACGGCGGTCATTGCGGCACTTGATGGTGAGCTTATAGCGGTAGGTGTCGTTGATTTTTTCAATGTTGCCGGGGGTCGGGCCCAGCACCCGCAGAGGCAGGTCCGGCTGTTTGGCCGCCTGTTGGCCCAGTAATGCGGAAAAACGGGCTGCCGCCCGGGCCACCTCGATCTCTTTGCCACCCGCAAAGCCAATGACGCAGAGCCCACAGAACGGCGGGTAAAGGCCCAGCCTGCGGTATGCGATTTCCTGCTCGAAGAAAGCATCGTAATCCTGCGCGGCGGCGAGGTTCAGAACCGGGTTATCCGGGTCGGTGGTCTGGATGATGGCAAAACCGGGGTCTTTGGCCCTGCCGCTCCGGCCCACCACCTGAGTGATGAGGCTGAAGACCGTTTCATAGGCCCGGAAGCCCTGTGCAAACAGGAGCGAGTCAATGCCGAGGACACCTACAAGGGTCACGTCCTCAAAATCCAGCCCTTTGGCCACCATCTGGGTGCCCACCATGATGTCATACTCATGATCGGCAAACCGGGCCAACAGCTTCTCGTGGGCGTCTTTTGCGGCGGTGGAGTCCTGATCCATCCGCAGGATGCGGGCTTCCGGGAAGAGCTTTGCAAGCTCTTCCTCTGCTTTCTGTGTGCCAAAACCCCGGTATTGCAGCTTGCCGCCGCAGGCGGGACAGTTTTTGGGGGGTGGGTCCATCTGGCTGCCACAGTAGTGGCAGAGCAGTTTGTGGCTGGCCTTGTGGTAGACCATGGGGACACTGCATTTGGGGCACTTGAGCACCTCGCGGCAGTCCTCGCACTGAGCCACCGTCTGGTAACCCCGGCGGTTGAGGAGCAGGATGGTCTGCTTGTGAGCTTCAAGGTTGCGGCGGATGGCATCTTCCAGCGCAAGGCTGATCTCGCGGGGGTTGCCGGAGACCAGTTCCGCCCGCATATCCACGATCTGGACACTGGGCAGCGGGTTGCCTCCATAGCGTTTGGTCAACCTGACCAGCTGGGTGCGGCCTTTCTGAGCCGCAAAGTAGCTTTCGGTGCTGGGGGTGGCACTGGCCAGCAGGAGCAGTGCACCGTTTTCCGCCGCGCGCTGGCGGGCCACCTCATGGGCGGAGTACCGGGGTGCGGACTCAGAGCGGTAGGTATGCTCCTGCTCCTCGTCAATGATGACAAGGCCGATGTTTTCCAGCGGCGAAAAAATCGCGCTGCGGGTGCCTACCACGATATCCGCCCCGCCATCCTGGATCATCTGCCACTGGAGCAGCCGTTCGGTGTGGTTGAGGGCGGAGTGCTGCACGGCCACCCGGCGGCCAAACTGGCTCTTGAGCCGCAGGATCATCTGAGGTGTCAGGCTGATCTCCGGCACCAGCACCAGCGCCTTGCGGCCCAGCTGTAAGCACCGCTCAATGAGCTTTAAAAAGACCAGCGTTTTTCCGCTGCCTGTGACACCGTAAAGCAGCGCCGAGTGCGGGGCGGTATCTTCCAGGTGAGGCAGCAGGGCACCATAGGCAGCCTGCTGCTCCTCCGTCAGAACGATCGGCTCATTTTGAAGCGGGATGCTGGCGTAAAGGTCGATGGAACGGTTGACCCTCGTACAGGCCAGCACGCCTTTGGTGCAGAGATTGTCCAGCACCGCCCGGCTGATGCCTTTTTCTTCCAGTTCTCCCTGCGTGCGGGGGCCTCCACTGAGCAGCGCCACTGCCGCCAGCTGTTTGGCGGTCGGTTTCGGCTTTGCGGGCAGCTCCCCGGCCAGCTGGTAAGAATTCTCCGTGTGGCGGGTGAGCTGTTTTTGCAGTACCGGCGTCACACCATCGGCAGCCACGGTAGGCTTGTACTGTGCCCCATACGGGATGACCGCCTTGACGGCCTCGTAATAGGTGCAGAACGTCCGTTCTTTTAAAAAGTAGACCAGCTTGAGCAGCTCCGGCGTCAGGCAAGCCGAGGCCGGGGCAACGTCAAACAGGTACTTGAGCTTGGAGCTTTCCGGCTCGGCGTCGCAGGCCAGCACCACCCCCATCCGGGCACGGCTTCCCCGCCCAAATGGCACCAGCACCATGCTGCCCAGGCGGACAGCGTCCTGCTGGGCCGGCATGACGGCGTAGGTATAGAGTTTGTCGAAATGAAAGGTTGCATTGCTGACGGCAACGCCCACCGTTTTTGGCATTCGCGCGGCTCCTTTATGCGTTCAGTCCTGCACGCTGGCAGATGACCTGGTACAGCTCTTCGGCACAGGGGCCGATCTCGTTGTTGACCAGCTTGACGGCAAAGTGGTCCTGCTGGGCCAGTTCCTGCTTGGCCGTGGCAAGACGCTCCCGGATGCTTTCTTCCGTCTCGGTACCACGGCCCCGCAGACGGCGCTCCAGCTCCTCCTCCGAGGGAGGCAGCAGGAAGACCGTGGTTGCACCGGGATACATCCGGCGGATATTGGCCGCGCCGTGCACGTCGATGACCAGCACCACAGCTTGCCTGCGTTGAGGCGCTTGTTGACCTCTTCTTTCAGGGTACCATAGTAGTTGCCGTTATAGAAGTTGTGCTCCACTACTTCATCGTCCTCAATGAGCTTCTGGAACTGCTCCCGGGTGCGGTAGTAGTAATCCACACCCTCCTGCTCCCCGGGGCGGGGCGAACGGGTGGTGGCGGAGACCGTCTTTTCGATTTCAGGGTGGGCCTCCCGCAGGGCTTTGACAACGCTGTCCTTGCCCGTACCGGCTGCACCCGAGACTACAAACAGATATTTTTCATTTTCCATGATTTTACTGCTCCTCTTCTATCACTTTACCCTCCGGCTGCCCGGCGGCACGGCTGGCCACCGTTTCCGGCTGCAAGGCCGAAAGGACGACATGGTCGGAATCCATGATGAGCACCGCGCGGGTGCTCCGGCCATAGGATGCGTCGATCAGCATTCCACGCTCCCGCGCCTCTTTGACCAGACGCTTGACCGGGGCGGAATCCGGGCTGACAACGGCCACGACCCGCCCGGCACTGACAAGGTTGCCAAAGCCGATGTTGATGAGCTTCATCCTGTTCCCTCTTTTCTTGGAGGATCACTCCAGATTCTGGATCTGCTCGCGGATCTTCTCGATCTCCGCCTTCATATCCACCACAATGCGGGTGATGTCCAGATCCTGGCACTTGGAGCCAATGGTGTTCGTCTCGCGGTTCAGCTCCTGCGTCAGGAAGTCCAGCTTGCGGCCAACCGGCTCGTTCTGCTGCAGGATCCCGCGGTACTGCGAGATGTGGCTGCGCAGGCGGACAGTCTCTTCATCCACGGCGGTCTTATCGCCAAAGATGGCGGCCTCGGTCAGCACGCGGGCATCGTCAATGTCGCGGTCCTCCAGAATGACCTTGAGCTTTTCGTACAGGCGGTTGGTATAGGCCTCCACCCGGCCTGCACTCAGGGTCTCCACCTTGCCGACGCATTCCTCCAGGAAGTTCAGGCGATTTTCCACATCGGCCTTCATCTTGGCACCCTCGGCAGCACGCATCTCCACAAAACGGTCCAGTGCCTGGGCCGTGACGGCAGACACATCTTCCCACAGCTGCTCTTCGTCCACATCGGCGTGGCGGGTGGCCAGCACATCCGGGAACCGGGTCAGCAGGCTGGTGGTGGTGTCGTTTTTGATGCAGAGCTCTTCGGAGAGGCTCCGCAGTGCCTGCTGGTAGCTGCGGGCCAGCTCCATGTTCACGGTGACCACCGTATCGGCGGCCTCCACGTTCTGCACGGTCAGGCTCAGCTCCAGCTTGCCGCGGGTGACCCGCTCGTTGAGCTGCTTTTTCAGGCGGCTGTCCATGTAGCTGCAGCTGCGGGGGATGCGGGACGAATACTCGAAATACCGGGAGTTGACGCTGCGCAGCTCCACCGTGATCTCGCGGCCATTGCGCACTGCGGTTCCCCGGCCAAAACCGGTCATGCTCAAAATCATGCTTTTTTTCCTCGTATTCCAAAGGGTTTTCTGCGGACATTCTTCGTATATGTATCCGCTTTGGGGCACACAGACCCATGTTACGATACATATACTATATATTCTACTCTGCTGCCCCTTTTTTGCAAGCAATGCAGCAAAAAAATCTATTTTACCACCTTGACAAAGAGCAGAAAGAGCGCTATACTACGCTTCATGAACAGCGTTCACGTTGAGGAGGTGGTCCCATGAATCCGATGGCAACGTCCAAGGAGGAGATCCTGAAAACGAGCCGGGTCCTCATCCAGCAGAATGGATGGGAAGCTGTCAACATCCGTGCGGTGGCAGCAGCCTGCGGGGTATCCGTGGGGTGCATCTACAACTACTTTGGTTCCAAGACCGAGCTGGTGAGCGCGGCGGTGGAAAACATCTGGAGCGATATCTTCCGCCACCCGGACGACCCGGCGGTGTTTGAGGATACTCTCTCCTGCATCCGCTGGATGTACCGGCAGATGGAGTACGGCTCTGAGCAGTACCCCGGCTTCTTCACCCATCACGCGCTCGGCTTCGTGCGGCAGGACACCGCTGATGGCAAGCAGCAGATGCGGCAGACCTGGCAGCACATCCTGGATGCGCTGACCCTGGTGCTGACCAGGGACAAAAAGATCCGGCCGGACGCATTTACGGAGGAGTTCAGCCGCCAGAAATTTGCGGGCATCCTTTTCCCCTCATGCTTTCTGCCGTGGTGCAGCAGGATTTTGACCCCACAGCGGTACTGGAGATCATCCGCAGGACCATTTATGAAGGGTAAAAAACATCCCACCGTCTTGTGGGAGTTTTTTACGGCCAAAAGTGAACATCGTTCACAAAGGAGCAATATTTTTATGAGAGCAATCATTGAGACCGTATTCGACATCTTCTATCTGGTCACCGTGCTGACCGTGGGCATCCGCATGATCCGCGGCAGCAAGAACAACCCCCCAGTTTCGCCTGTTCGGCCTGATGGCCGTGGTGCTGGGCGCAGGTGACTCGTTCCATCTCGTTCCCCGTGCGCTGGCGCTGTGCACCACAGGCCTTGAAAACTATACCGTTCCCCTCGGCCTTGGCAAGTGGATCACCTCTGTGACTATGACCGTGTTCTATGTGCTGCTGTACTACGTCTGGCGCAAGCGCTATCAGATCAAGGGCCAGAAAGACCTGACCATTGCCGTGTACGCTCTTTCTGCCGTGCGCATCGTGCTGTGCATGATGCCGCAGAACCAGTGGCTGATCAACCACACCCCGCTGACCTGGGGCATCCTGCGCAACATCCCCTTTGCACTGCTGGGCCTTCTGATCATCGTGCTGTTCTACCGCAGCGCCAAGGAGAACAACGATCAGGCCTTCCGCTGGATGTGGCTGACCATCGTGCTGAGCTTCGGCTTCTATATCCCGGTGGTACTGTGGGCGGAGGTCAACCCCTGATCGGTATGCTGATGATCCCCAAGACCTGCGCTTACGTCTGGACCGTGCTGATCGGCTACAACGCCATGAAAGCCGAGAACGGCAAGAATAACTGAGAACTTCTGAAACGTAAAGAATAAAAACAAAAAAAGGGGCAGCTGCATCAAATGGTGCAGCTGCCCTTTCTGGTATTATGATTTAGACAGGGTGAGACTTGTTTGCAAAATCCGCATGGTCGGCATCGACGCCCTGCAGCTTTGCGTTGCGCTTCTCGAAGAACTTGGGTGCGACCTGCGGGAACATTGCGTAGGTCAGCACGTCCTCTTCCTGAGTAGCCCACTTGGCAGCTTCCGCCTTCAGCTTGTCCATCTCAGGAGCAAGGGTATCTGCAAAGCGGCAGGTGATGGGCTGCTCGTCGCCCAGGATCTTCTTGGTGAACTCGGGCTTGATGGGAGCGGGAGTCTTGCCGTAATCGCCATGGACCAGGCCCTTGAACTCCTTGGTGACCATCTTGTAGCGCTCGCCCAGGATAACGTTGAAGACAGCCTGCGTGCCAACGATCTGGCTGGTGGGGGTGACCAGCGGAGGATAACCGGCATCCTCACGCACGCGGGATCTCAGCCAGCACATCATCCAGCTTGTCTTCCTTGCCAGCATCTTTCAGCTGCTTGAGCATGTTGGAGAACATGCCGCCCGGCACCTGATACAGCAGGGTGTTTGCATCCACGCCCAGAGACTTGGGGCTGATCTGGCCGTTGGCGATGTACTTCTCGCGCAGCTTTGCAAAGTACGCGCGGACAATATTCAGCTGCTTGAGGTCGAGGCCGGTGTCGTAATCAGTGCCCTGCAGGGCGGCGACCAGACTCTCGGTAGCCATGTGGCTGGTACCGCCGCTCAGGGGCTCATTGCGGTATCGACGATGTCAGCACCCGCCTCAATGCCCTTGAGCAGGGACATGGAAGCCAGTCCTGCGGTGTAGTGGCTGTGGATGTCCACAGGGATGTTCAGCTCTTTCTTGAGCTCAGAGATCAGGTCGTAGCAAGTATAGGGAGTCAGCAGACCCGCCATATCCTTGACGCAGATGGAGTTTGCACCCATGTCCTGGAGGGTCTTGGCGTACTTGACATAATACTCGTTGTTGTGCACGGGGCTCAGGGTGTAGCTGATGCAGCCCTGAACATGAGCGCGCTTCCTTGTTGGCTGCCTTGATGGCAGTCTGCAGGTTGCGGGGATCGTTCAGCGCGTCGAAAATACGGATGACATCGATGCCGTTGGCAACGGACTTCTGGACGAAGTACTCGACGGCGTCATCTGCATAGGGGCGGTAGCCCAGCATGTTCTGGCCGCGGAACAGCATCTGCAGCTTCTGGTGGGGCATTTCCTTGCGCAGGATGCGCAGGCGCTCCCAGGGGTCCTCATCCAGGAAGCGGATGCAGGCGTCGAAGGTGGCACCGCCCCAGCATTCCACAGAGAAGTAAGGGATCTTGTCCATCTCGGGCAGGATCGGGCGCATCTCATCCATCGTCATACGGGTGGCCAGCAGGGACTGGTGGGCATCGCGCAGGACGACTTCCGTGATCTTGATGGGCTTTTTAGCCATTGTTGTCACCTCTCTCTTAGTTCATGGAAACCAGAGTGTCACCGGAGTTGACGGTGTCGCCCTTGTTGACGTTGACGGAAGCAACCGTGCCGTCCTGAGGAGCAACGATCTCGTTCTCCATCTTCATAGCCTCGAGGATGGCCAGCACGTCGCCAGCCTTGACGGAATCGCCAGCCTTGACTTTGACGTCCAGAATGTTGCCGGGCATGGGAGCCTTAACAGCAACAGCACCGGCAGCACCAGCGGGAGCGGCAGGAGCAGCAGCCGGAGCCTTGGGGGCAGCGGGGCGGCAGGAGCAGCCACAGGAGCGGCAGCAACGGGAGCAGCGCCAGCGGCAGTCTCCTCAACAGAGACGCTGTAAGCAACGCCATTGACGGTAATATTGTAGTACTTCATGGAAGAATCCTCCTGAACAAAATCAGTTCAATCTCGTTTTGATTCGATGTACATTTCTTACAGAGCCATGTTGCCGTGCTTCTTGGGCAGACGGGCAGCACGCTTGGTGCTCAGCAGCTCGAAAGCGGCCACGACGCTTGCGCGGGCGTTGGCAGCCTCGCAGGTCATGTCGGCAGAACCGGCGGCCACAGCAGCGTCAGCGCTGCACACCTCGGCGACGTAGGCAGCAGCCTTGGCCTTGGTAGCGGCAATGATGTTATCGGAAGCATCGATTTCGTCCTTATACAGCACAGAGACAGCGGCGTTGGGCTCCAGGGCGCTGACGGTGCAGCCGTTGACCGCGATCTTGAGATCGGCATTGGCCAGAGCAGTGTAGACGGGGCCCACAGCCTTGCCAGCCAGCACGCAGACCTTGGCGGTGGTAGCATCGGCATAGGTGGCAGCCAGACGGGCAGCCTCGCGGATGCCGCCGGCGATGTCGTCGGTGGTGCTGGGCACGAAGCCCTCCGTGTTCACGATGGTCAGCACGGGGACGCTGAACGCGTCGCACAGGCGGACAAAACGGGAAGCCTTGGCCACGCAGTTGTGGCACAGCTGCTCGCCGGTTGCCACAACGCCCACAGCGTTGCCGCCGATGGTAGCAAACGCAGTGTAGACACTCTTGCCGAAGCCTGCGTACATTTCCACAGCGCTGTCCTTATCGATCAAGGCGGCAGCGGCTTTCTCAGGGGCAGCACCCACAGTCAGGGCAGCGGTGGGCTGCTCAAACTCGAAGATGGCCGGGCCGGTCAGGTTGTTGGCAGGCAGCAGGCCCACGATGTGGGCAGCTTTCTCGGCAGCTTCCTCAGCGGTGGGCACCACGATGGCAGCCACACCAGCCTTGGCAGCGGCAGCGGCAGAACCGGCATTGGCGACCTTATCGCCCTTGGCGGCAGCGGTAAAGGGAACGGTGAAGAACAGCTCTGCATCCTCTGCCATCACGCAGACGTCTGCATTGGCAGCGCTCAGAGCGCTGGTGCCGCCGCACACGCCCAGCACAACGGCGACCTGCGGCACAACGCCGGACACCTTTGCGATGGTGGCATTCAGCTTGGCGCTGGCAGTCAGCACATCCAGGCCCTCGGCCAGCTTTTGCGCCGACGGAATCATAGAACGTGACCACCGGGCAGCCCGTCTGGGCAGCCAGCTCCAGGACTTTGATGTTCTTCTCTACATCTTTGACGGTGACAGCCTCGCCGTTCTGGAAAACAGCGTAAGCCTGCTGGCCAGCCGCATAGCCGCTGGCAGCGCTCACTGCGCCGTCTGCAAACAGCGCGGTGTACTCCCCGTCATCAAAAAACTTGGCGAGGATTTCTCCTTTGGTACTCTTTGAAGCCATGGTAAGACCTCCTGCTTTTCTGTGTGAACTTTCAAAATTAGCTATATTATACCCTACTTTTCCCAGTTGCACAAGGGTTATTCCATTCCGATTTTTCCGGAAATGTTACATTTTCAGCAAATAGTCAGAAATTTCGGGCATATTGCTTACTTGCGCTTTTTGCCAGCTGCCGGGCCCCGGCCGACCGGGCCGCGGGGGGCGGCGCTCTGCAGCTCTGGACTGCAGGGCGGCCGAGCGGGTCTGGGCACGGCCCTTGGCCGCCGCGGCACGCAGACCATTGACTTCCGCCTTGGTCAGCTCACGGTAAGTGCCCGGCTTGAGCATTCCCAGCTTGACAACGCCCTCGGCGTTCCGCTTGAGGCGGACGACCTCAAGGCCCACAGCCTCGCACATCCGGCGGATCTCACGGTTTTTGCCCTCTTTCAGGGTCATTTCCATGACGGTGCGGCCCGGCTCATCGGTGACGACATTGATGGCACAGGGCATGGTCTTGGTGCCATCGTCCAGCACGACGCCGGAGCTCATTTTCAGGAGCTGCGCCTCATCGGCGCGGGGCTGGACGGTCACGCGGTACAGCTTGGAGATGCCGCCCGAAGGGTGGGTGACCGCCTGTGCAAAGGCACCGTCGTTGGTCATCAGCAGCAGGCCCTCGCTGTCCTTATCCAGGCGGCCCACCGGGTACAGGCGGGCGGGGATATCGCTGACCAGCTCCATCACCGTCTTGCGGCCCAGCTCATCGCTGGCGGTGGTGACATAGCCGCGGGGCTTGTACAGGGCCAGATAATACAGCTGCTGGTCCTTCTGGATGTAGATGCGCTGATCGTCCACATGCAGCACATCACGGTGGGGGTCCATCTTGTCGCCCACCTTCACGGGATGGCCGTTGACCTTGACGCGGCCCTCGGCAATGATCTGCTCAGCCGCACGGCGGGAGCACAGCCCCTGCTCGCTCATGATCTTCTGAATACGTTCTTCTGCCATAGTAGTTCTCCTTGTGCGCCTCCCGGCGCTCAAAAGCGCACTCTGCTGCGAGTGCGCGGTGGTTACGGCTGCGGGGGTTCCTATCATTTCTATCATCAGGAAACCTCCGCAGGCACGGCGGGTTACTGTGCCGGTTTGGTTTCTTCTGCTGCAGCGGGCACTTCGTCTTTCTTCAGCAGAGCGCTGACCTTTTCCACCAGCTCGGGGATCATGGTCAAGGCGCGGTCCACAGTATTGGTGCCATCGGACAGCTGGATGGTGCGGACGCAGCCATCCTTGACGATGAGGAACGCCACGGGCTGGATGTTGACGCCCGCACCGGCTCCGCCGCCAAACAGATCCTTGTTCGCGGCATTCTTGCCGTCAAAGTCCGTGCCTGCGGAAGCAAAGCCGAAGGAGATGCGGGACACCGGCAGGATGGTGGTGCCGTCGTCGGTCTTGATGGGCTTGCCGATGATGGTGTTGGAATCTGCCATCTGGCGGATCTTGTCCATTGTGACGTTCATTAAACCTTGAATCGGATGCTCAGCCATAAAATCGGCCTCCTCTTATTTTTGTGTAGGATATCTCCCCTGCCCCGCCTGCGGCAGTGCACGGGAACAAATGCACCCTACAGTATTCACCATACAGTGCTATTGTAACATAAATCAGATGAATACGTCCAGCACTTTTTCGCGCCAGAACTCGTAAAGAACGCGCACGGCGGCACAAACGATGAAAAACAGCCGCGCCGATACCCGGAACGAGACCCGGTCTTCCGGCGGGCTCCGCACTGCCGAAATCCGGCAGGAGGCGCAGCTCCTCAAAATCCAGGAAGAGAAAGCGATCCAGAACACCCAGTGAGGTGTAGAGCCAGGCGTTCAGCTTGCCGTAGGTGCGGGCCGCCTGCGCGGGGTCTTCTCCCCGACACCAAGGCAGATGCGGATTTTGGTAAACCGCAGCGCCCCGAAGACAGCCCGGGTCAGCCGCCCGGCTCCCCGCAGCATCGTACAGATGATGTTGAGGGTAAGTTTTGCCTTTTTGCGGGGAGGCGTTTCTTTTTTGGGCTTTGCGGGTTTTGCTGCCTTTGCCGCCGCCTTTTTCGCTTTGCGTTCCGCACGCCAGGCGCGGAATTTTGCTTTCAGTTTACCAAGCGGGCCCTTGGGTTCTTCTGGTTCCGTGGGCTGAGATTTTGGATACTGGAACACCGGAAATGCAAGGCCCAGTGCCCCCGCCTTTACGGTGAAGACGCCCTGCTCCCACTGCACATCGGCACAGAACGGGCAGAGCAGTACCAGCGCCAATAAAACCATCCCGATCAGCAGCAGGATGCCAACCAACTTTAATAGAAAAAAGCAGCACCGCCCCCAGTGCGGAACAGAGCGCCAGCAGTACACTCATTCGTTTGCCTCCTCTGTTTTTGTTGTTTCGTCCTCCGCGCTATGCACCGGAGGCAGGTCCGCCAGGCTGGACAGGCCAAAGCACCGTAGGAAGACATCGGTCGTACGGAAGCTGACCGGGCGGCCCGGCAGGTCCAGACGGCCCGCCTCTTCGATCAAGCCCTTTTCCAGCAGGCTGGTCACGCTGGACGATGAATCCACGCCGCGCACCTGCTCGATGAATGCACGAGAGACAGGCTGGTTATAGGCAATGACGGTCAGAGTTTCCATTGCGGCGGGCCCCAGCGGTACCGTGCGGCGGGCATCCAGCAGGCGGCGGATGCAATCGGCCCATTCCGCTTTGGTCGAGAGCTGCCAGCGGGTATCCAGATGGAGCAGGCACAAGCCGCTGTCCTCCCGCTGGTAACGGGTGCGCAGGTCTTCCAGTGCCGCTTCCACACTGGCCTGAGGCAGCTGCACTGCCTGTGCCAGTTTGTCCGCGCTGATGGGATCAGCTGCTGCAAACAGCATGGCCTCTACTGCCGCCCGGATCTGTTTCTGATTCATTTGATCTCCTTTTTGCGGCTCAGATGGCCGCGGTGCATGGTCATTTCGCCCGTCGGGCCCAGCTGTACCCGCCCGCCGCGCACCAGTTCCAGCAAGGCCAGAAAGGTTGCCACGTTGGTGCCGCGGGTCTGGCGGCGGGAGAACAGCTGGTTCATCCTTGCCGCGCCGCCCGCAATGAGCTGGCGCAGGATATACACCACCCGGCTGCTGACCGACACCTGCGGCGCGGACACCAGCGGTTCAAACTGCTCCCGCGTGGGCATCCGGCGCAGAGCGGTACGCCCCATCAGGGCCTGCCAGCAGTCTGCCAGCACCTGCGGAGAGTGATGCAGGTAGGTCTGGTCCCACTCCAGCTGGACCGGGCAGCGGACAAAGACCATCACTGCCTCTCCCCGCTCCCGCAACCGCGCGGCCATCCGGCGGCACTGCTCGTACTCAATGAGCTGCCCGGTAAGCTCCTGCTTCATCCGCTCACCCTCTTCGCTGCGGGGCAGGAGCAGATAGCTTTTCATCTCCACCAGATGGGCCGCCATCTCAATGAACGCGCTGGCGATCTCCGGGTCAGCCGCCTGTGCTGCTTCTACCGTGCGGGTGTACTGGTCAATGAGGGTCAGGATCGGAATATTGTGCAGGTCCATCTTGTGCTTGGCCACCAGTGCCAGCAGCAGCTCCAGCGGGCCATCGAAATCTTCGAGGTGGAACGTCAGTTCGTCGGCCATCAGATCACCGCCCCAAGGCTGGCATAATAAGCGGCGTATGCGATGCGGTCAATGTAGAATGTGCCCAGGGCCAGCAGATTCCAGACCAGATCGTTCAGCACACTGAGAGGGCCGTCCAGAAAACCGCCCCACACGGCGGCCAGTACAATGATGAGGATGACCCGCTCATACTTCATCACCCCAAAATAGATGCGCTGAGGCAGCACTGCCAGCAGGATGCGGCTGCCATCCAGCGGAGGCACCGGAATGAGGTTGAACACGGCCAGCCCTACATCCATATACACCAAGGATTGGAGGAAGCGTGCCACGAGAACCGTCCCTTCCGTGATCGGGGCCCAATAATACATAAGCTTCCAGGCCACCATGGCCAGATACGCCAGCAGCAGATTTGCCGCCGGGCCGGCCAGCGCGGTGAGTGCCATGCCGGCCTTGGGATTTTTGAAGTTGCGCGGGTCGGTGGAGACGGGCTTTGCCCAGCCCACTCCGGCAAACACCATGCACAGCGTGCCCAGCAGGTCAAAATGTTTGAGCGGGTTGAGCGAGAGCCGCCCCTCCCGCTTGGCGGTATCATCCCCCAGCAGCCAGGCCGCCAGTGCGTGCCCGGCCTCGTGGAACGGGATGGCCACCAACGCCACCAGTGTACGGATGAGGTAATAGAGTCCCTGTGCCGTCATGTCTTTCTCCAATCAGCAAAATAATATACAGTTTTATTGTACTATTTTTTTTTGCCGTTTCGGCAAGCATTTGGAGCCTCTTGAAAAAAAAAAAGCCGCAAAAAAAAATCAAAAAGGGACTTGCTTTTTGCGGCGTTCTCTGGTAAAATAGTCAAGCTGATTATTTTGAATTCCTTATTTCACTGCTAGGAGGTGCAACTACCATGGCAAAATGTGAATGCTGCGGCAAGGGCGTTACCTTTGGTATCAAGGTTTCCCACTCCCATCGCCGTTCCAACCGTACCTGGAAGCCGAATGTCCGTCGTGTCAAGGCGGTCGTGGAGGGTTCTCCCAAGTATATCTACGCATGCTCCCGTTGCCTGCGCGCTGGCAAAGTCACCCGCGCTGTCTAAGCTGATGCGTGTTGCCGGTCACTTTGTCGAGTGGCCGGCTTTTGTTATAATTTTTACAGGGAGGGACACCAAATGGCATTGCCCAGCGACCCCATCATGCTGTTGAGCGTGGTCAATTTGAAACTGCGGGATTTTTACCCCAGCCTGGATGCGCTGTGTGACGACCTGGATGCGGATCAGACAGCGCTCTGCGCCAGCCTTGCCGCTGTGGGGTACGAATACGACGCAGCACGGAATCAGTTTGTGTAACAGGAGGATGCCACCATTTGTGATTTTATATTTGAGATTGTGATGAAGCACATCCCATTTGATGGCGGAAGGGCATAATAGTTATGAATATCAATTCGTCTTATAGGAAAGTTTGGTTTGCAAGATTGATTTCCATTTTGGGGACAGGATTAACGTCATTTGGGGTAAGTGTCTGGGTTTACACGGTCACAGGAAAAGCGACCCCAATGGTTTTGATTCTCCTTTTCTCTATATTACCAGCGATATTTTTAGCACCTTTCAGTGGTTATTTATGTGACAAATACAATCGTAAGGCTATCATTATTTGCGCCGACTCCATTGCCGCTTTGATAAGTGTGTTTATCTATATTTGCGTCAGTTATTATGAATTCAATTATTTTGTTCTTTGTGTTTTTACCTTTCTTGATTCTTGTGCAAATTTCTTTGATAATAATGCATATCAAGCATCAATTACAACTTTGGTTTCTCCTGATGAAGTAAAAACTGCTAACGGCATGAGTCAGATTATTGATTCATTGGATAGTATTGCTTCCCCGATTGTTGCCGGAATGCTCTATCCATTAATTGGACTAAATGGGATTATAATAATTGATTTAATAAGCTATCTTGTTTCTTTAGTAATTCTTGTTACGATAGATTCAAGCAAGTTTTCAATGGACAACGAAAATCAGAAGAAACGAAATACAAAAAGAGAAATTTTGCTTGGATTCAAATTTATTTTTTTTTTCTCAAGGAAGTTTACGTGTACTTTTGATTTACTTTACTATTTTAAACTTTACGTTTAATCTCGCAACTCATTAATAGAGCCTTTCGGCTTGACACTTGGGAATACATTTGACCTAGGCATTATTAAGGCTTGTGGTGGATTCGGGATTTTATGCGGAAGTTTGGTTGTTACATTTTCAAAGAAAATACATTTTACTTATAAAACGATCGTTATTGGTGGCTTGGTTGCTGGCATAGCTTTGCAACTTATGGGGTTCACACATATTACTTGCATTGTTGCAATCGGAAGATTTTCCTTTTCATTTGTTACGCCAATTTTGAATACGGTTGCCGGCACATTGTGGATGCAGGAAACACCACGGATTCTTCAGGGGCGTGTGTTTGCATCGCGTTCCATGATTGCAAGGTGTTTTGTTCCTTTGTCATACGTTGTCGTAGGCCCGCTTGTTGACATTGTTTTACCGAAGCTGTTGCAATCAAATCTTGGACTTATTATTAATGTAGTCGGCACTCAAGCACTTGAATACCGTCTCGTTTTTTGTGGAGCGGGGTTTTGTGCGTTTTAATAACTTGCTGTGTTGCAGCAAATACAAATTTCAGAAAACTTTAACTTTTCCGCATCAAATTGTTTTATCAATGTTGTAAGAATTGTTATTAATATGCTTCAATTTTTTGTATGTTCTTTTTCGCTATGCTATAGTCTTGGGGGATTCAAAATCTTTTGTCTGTTTGCGATGTTTGCACTTGTAAACATCAAATATAAAAGAAAGCCGGCCAAGAACGAAATCAACGTATACTCGGCCTGTTTGTGGTTCATAACTCTATTTCATTGCGTTTGGGTATGGATGGTATTTATTATAAGGAATGGAGCGCGGTGCTCGACCGCGCGATGGAGTTCAAGCGCTACGGCCACAGCGGCGTGCCGGTGCTGGCACTGCCCGCCCGGGGCGGCCGTTTCTACGACTGGGAGAACAACGGGATGCCCGAAGCCGTGGCCAGCCTGCTCCATGCGGGCAAGGTACAGCTTTTTGTGCCGACAGCATCGACGGCGAGAGCCTGCTGGCGGGCAATGACGCTCCCCGCCGCCGGGCCGAGATGCAGGAGAAGTATTTCCTCTACCTGACCACCGAGCTGGCTCCCCGCATCCTGGCCCTGACCGCCGACAAACCCAAGGCAGAAGCGGACGAGAAAGCGGCTAAGGCCGCATCCACCCCGGTGCTCTGGTGCGCAGGCGTGGACACGGGTGCTTATCAGGCCATCAACTGCCGTCTGCGCCGCCCGGAGCTGTTTGCGGGTGCCATCGGCCTGTCCGGTCTGTATGACATGAGCCGTTTTATGGGCAGTGAGGCCGATGACCTCATCCTGCGCAACAGCCCGCTGAACGCACTGGCCGAAACGGGCATTTACAACACCGCTGCCCTTGCCAAGGCTGGGGAAAACAGCCTGTTGCTCTGTGCCGGGCAGGGCGCTTACGAAGACGATGCCTGCGCGGACACCAAAGCGCTGCAGGCCGCGCTGGAAGCTGCTGCCCTCCCCCTGCCATGTAGAGCTGTGGGGCAATGATGTCTCCCACGACTGGTACTGGTGGGGCAAAGAGCTGGGCATGTTTGCCCAGCGTATTTTGGGGTAAGCAGAACACCCTGTTAAGGAGGAACGATCATGCCGGAATTTATCATTGGAGCACGCGGCCATGATTTTGGCCGTCAGACCCCGGAAGCGCTGTTTTCTGCCATCGGGCAGGCAGGTTTCCGCTGCACACAGCTGGCGTTTCCCAAGGCCATTGAGGGCGTTAAAAGTTATGCCGATGTGACCCCCTCCCTGGTAGAAGCTGCCCCGCGCGGCGTCCAAAGCTTCCAACGTCGGCATTGCTGTAGACGGCACCTATGTGGAGCTGAGCTATGCCGATGAGGAGAAACGCAAAGCGGAAGTGGCCAAAGTGTTGAGCCAGATCCCCGTAGCAAAAGCACTGGGCGCTGGCTGCATGGGCAGCGAGACCACCAATATGGCAAAACAGCCGGGTATCAGCCGGAAAGAGGCCCAGGAAGCGCTGCTGCGGAGCCTGGGTGAGATTCTGCCCGCCTGCGAAGAGCAGGGCGTGCTGTTTGCCGTGGAGTGCGTTTACTACCATGCCATGAACACCCCGGAGGCCGTCAAGATGGTGCTGGACACCATGGCAAGCCCCAACCTGCGGGTCATCTGCGATCTGGCGAACTACGTCGGCCCCGAGAACGCTTCCGTGGACGCACAGCGCCGCCTCTGGGACAAAGTCGGCAGCTGGTACGGCGACAAGATCGTGGCCATTCACTTCAAGGGTCAGAACTTCAAGCCCGACGGCACCCTCTGCTCCACCAGCCTCGAGGACTCCCGTGTGGACTATGCAGGCGGTTTTGAAATGCTGCGCCAGATGCCGCAGGCATCGCTCCCGGTACTGCGGGAGGAAGCCGTGCCTGCCCGCGCGGCCAGCGATATTGCATTTATGAAGCAGTTCGTCTCCTAAATCCAACCTGCACATGCAAAGGCCCCTGCCTCCGGTTTCGCGGAAGCAGGGGCCTTATGCTATCTTATCTTGAATTTTCTGATTTTACAGAGGCTCAGAGGATCGTGATGCGGCCTGCACCATAGGGATTCTCATAATCCAGCAGGTAGCCCGGGTAATCGGCCAGCGGGCTGTTGGCGCTGGTGAGGTGCGGCAAACCATCGCCATCCGCGCCGCCAAACATCATGGCATAGCTGGACATGACCAGATAATCCTCGGAGACATAGTCCTTGATGAGCTCTGCGCCATCAAACATGGCAAAACCGTCGCCCAGATTGCGCAGAGTGTAGTTCATGCCGGCCAGGGCGTATTTCCGCTCCGGATCCAACGGGACATAATCACCCAGGACCTTGTCATAGATCTTGACGTTCTGGACGCGCGGCGTGCCGGTGGCGCTGCCCAGCCAGACGTTCTTCTCGTCGGTGGGGACGGTATTGGGGATCTCGGTGTGGATCTCATAGGTCGCGCCTGCCACATGCAGGAAGCCGCCGTTCTCCTGGCCGGAGCCTGCAAAGCGGGCGGCAAACTCCAGAGCGTCCTGGATCTGCTTGCCCGTCACGGACATCAGACAGGCCACGTTGCCAAAGGGGCTGACCGTCTTGCAGGTCTTGAAGCTCCAGGCACCTGCCGGGACATCGGCACGGATGCCGCCGCCGTTCATGACTGCGATATCGCAGTGCAGCTCTTCGATCTCATTGAAGTAGGCGTAGATGCCGTCGGCCACAAAGTCGCCGAGGTTGGTCTCTGCCGAGCGGATGCGGCGCTTGCCGGTCTCTGCATCGCTGATATAGAACTCGCCGTCGCCCACTGCGATCTCCTCGCCCAGCATATCGTCCACATCGGCGACCCACTCTTTGGCAATGGCATCCACCACCGGGTCCGCGCCCTCATAGGTGGAGAGGAGCGTGGTGGTAATGGTGCCTACAGCACTCTCGGGGATTGATGGTCATGCAGCCGATATTCTTAAAGTAGGAGCCGGTCTGGGTCAGCAACACAGGGGTACCTGCGGCATCGGCAACCGTCTCACCCGCCATCACCGTGTGGGAATGGCCGTCGATGAACGCGTTGAAGCCGGTGGTGTGGGCAATGACATCCTTGCTGGTCCAGGGAGCGGACGAGGGATCGACACCCAGATGGCCCAGGCCGATGATATAATCCGCGCCAAGGGTCTTTGCCTTATCGATGGCTTTCTGGACGGCATCGTACAGCTTGGCACCGTCGTTACCGCCGAGGATATCGTAGATGTAACGGGTCTGCTTGGCGTTCATGAAGTAGGCCGGAGTGGACTTGGTAAAGGTTTCCGGTGTGGTAACGCCCACAAAGGCCACAAAGGCACCCTTGATATTGAAAAGCTTGATGCTGGGCAGGACCCGCAGACCGCTGCGCAGGTCGATCCAGTTGCAGGAAACGTACGGAAAATCCGCTTCCTTGAGGACCATTTTTGCGCGGTCCATGCCGTAGTCAAACTCATGGTTGCCCGGCGTGGCCAGATCATAGCCTGCCTCATTCATCAGCCGGATGATGGTGGCGCCATCGTCCATGGAGCCGTATGCCGTGCCCTGGATATGGTCGCCAGCATCCACCAGCAGCACATTCTTGCCCTGCTCCTCATAGCTCTTCTTGAGGGCTGCGATGGAAGCATAGGTCAGCTCCGGGGATTTGTGGTCGATGTAAGTATGGACATCGTTGGTATAAAGGATGGTGATTTCCGGCAGCTTGCCTTTGCCAAAGCAGGCAGACGCCGAGGGAGCTCCTACGGCCACAGCGGCGGCAGCCGTAGTGACACCAGCGGTTTTCAAAAAGCTGCGGCGAGAGATAAATCGTTTCACGAAGAACGACCTCCTTTTGTTTTTTCCGGTTTTGGCAGCGACGGGCTCTCTTTCCCCTACGCTGCACTGTTGAGTTAAGCTTAACACAAAATGCAGCTTCCGGCAAGATCAAAATGTCAAATATGCGTAAAATCCATTCACAAAAAGACATTCTTTTTAGAAACTTTCTTGAAAAAGCAAAGAAAAGCCGGGCCCTGCCTCCTGCCTCAGGAGAGTAGAACCCGGTTTTTCCGAAAAGAGGAACGACCCAAAACAGGTCTAGGAAACATCAGATCGCGTTATATTTCTTGAGGAATTTTTCAAGGTCGGTGCCCTCGATCTTCCGCAGCGCTTCTTTCAGGGCAAGTTTCTTTACAAACGGCAGCTCCATATCCGTGAGCTTTCTGCCGTCCCGGAGCTTGACCGCGGCATCAATCAGGCAGCGGACATCGTAGGTGCTGCCCCAGACCTCGGGCACGCCGCGGTCAATGCTGAGCAGGCTGTACACCGCCACCATACCGGTGCGCATGGAATACTCCGTGGTGAAGATCGTATCCCGCTCGGTCTCGGCAAACTGGCCCAGGAACGCAAAGTTGACAGCGTCTTTCGGCACCACGTCGGGCCGGTCACCAATGGCGCGGGGCATGAAGAACGCATCAATATAGGGCATCATGACCGGCACTGTGTTGGCGCTGTGCTCGGCCAATTCCTCGATCTTGTCCGTCGGCACGCCCAGATGGTACAGCCACTCCATGCAGATCTCCTTGCCGGTGCAATCCCTCATGGATTTCTTGACATAATCGCCGGGCTTATCGCTGAACAGGCCGTAGACCCAGACGCAGAGCTGGTTTTTGGGCTGATCCCGGAACTGCTGTTGGCGATTGAGTGTCCAGCTGAGGAGCCAGCTGGAATCCTTGACCGTGACGATGCCGCCCGTGACGGTATGGCCGCTGAACGGATCCCGCTTGCAAATTTTTTCGATATACTGCGGGATGGTATCGTCCAGCGTGGTGATGGTCGCACTCTCCCAGTTGGATTCCTCGGGTTTGGAGCAGAACTTATCCGGGTTGCCGAACGAGGGGTCCTGCGCCGCGACCCGCCGCCAGAGATCCCAGCCATTGCCCGGTTTGATGGTGGGGTCAAAGCCCGCCGCCTTGTCCTGCGCACCCACGGTACAGCTCTCCACACAGCCGCCGTTGGTAATGAAAAAGCAGGTCGTTCTCGGTCAGGTCGATGGTCTCCACCTGGCCCTTATGGTCTACCGTGATGGAGCTGGCCTGCTTGCGGCCGATTTCAATGTTGAACTGCACATCCGTTACCTTTGTCTCATAAAAGAACTGGACGCCGTGGTCTTTCAGGTAACAGGTCATGGGCAGGATGATGGATTCATACTGGTTATAGCGGGTGAAGCGCAATGCCTTGAAGTCCGGCAGACCGCCGATGTGGTGGATGAAGCGCTTGATGTAGAGCTTCATTTCCAGCGCGCTGTGCCAGTTTTCAAAGGCAAACATGGTGCGCCAGTAAAGCCAGAAGTTGGAGGAAAACACCTCGTCGTCGAAAACATCGGTGATCTTTTTTATCCTGCAATTGCTCGTCCGGGGTGAAGAAGAGTTTCATGATCTCCAGCGCGCCCTGATCCGAGATGGCAAATTTGCCATCCGTGTGGGCGTCCTGGCCCCGTTTCTCCGTCGCGCGGCAAAGGGAGTAATTGGGGTGCCTTGTTCAGCCAGTAATATTCATCCAGCACGCTGGCACCCTCGGTTTCCAGCGACGGGATCGAGCGGAGCAGATCCCACATGACCTCAAAGTGGTTGTCCATCTCGCGGCCGCCCCGCATGACATAGCCGATATCATATTGATAGCCATCGCAGGCACCGCCGGGGATGGGGTCTTTTTCAAAGATGTGGATGCGCTCGCCTTTCATCTGGCCATCTCGCACCAGATAGCAGGCCGCGGTCAGAGCGGCCAGGCCCGAGCCAATAAGATAGGCCGATTTATGATCGACCCCCCCGGTTTGCGCGGATGCGCGAATGCCTCATAATTGCCACTGGAATAATACATCAGATCAACCTCCTGAGCATGGTAGGAACTGTGCGCTCTTCTCCGGTACGCGCACCATCGTTGTAGCCTTAGTATACCCGGCTCAGGGCCGCCCTACAACAAGCAAAAAGGCGGCAGTGTAAGAAGTTTTTACATTCCGCCGCCTTTGATAGTAAAAAGCACCGGCTCCCGTGCTGCCGGGAACCGATGCTTTTACCACTTGATCGTGTTTGATGGTTTCTGTAATTATTTCTTTTCCGGGGCAATCTCAAAATCGACCTTGCCCAGGTTGACATCGGCACGTACAATGGTGATCATCATGCTGTCGCCCAGGCTCCAGCTCTTGCCGGAGACGGGATCCGAGAGGCGGATGCCCTCGGTGAGGTTGGTGCCGGAGGGGGTCAGGCTGGAAGCAGGCACAAAGCCCTCCACACCATTTTCCAGCTCCACAAACAGGCCGCGCTGGGTCACGCCGGAAATGGTGCCCTCATAGCACTCGCCCAGATGGCGGCGGGCATATTCAGCCTTATAGCAATCCTCGGCCTTGCGCTCGATCTGCATGGCAATGATCTCCCGCTCGCTGGACTGCTTGCTGGCTTTCTCCGCAAAATCGCTGTAGCGGAGGATCATGGTCTCTTTGTCCGTGCCCTGCAGCAGATCCGTCATGATGCGATGGATAGCCAAATCCGGGTAACGGCGGATGGGGCTGGTAAAGTGGGCGTAGTCCTTGAGGACCAGACCATAGTGGCCCTTGGGCTTTTCCTCGTACACAGCCTTGGACATGCAGCGGAGCATTCCGGTGTTGATGATCTGCTCATAGGGAGTGCCGCGCACGCCCTCGAGGATGGCGCTCAGCTCCTTGGGGGTGGGCACCTCTTTTTTGCAAAGTGGTCATTGATCCCGCAGGCCTGCAGCAGAGCGTGCAGACGCTCCAGCTTCTCGGCGTTGGGCTCCTCGTGCACACGGTAGACAAAGGGGATCTGCTTGACGCGGGCAAAGTGGGCCGCGCACTGGTTGGCCAGCAGCATGAATTCCTCGATCATGGACTCGCTCTCACCGGAGGTGCGCTTCTTCACGTCGATGCAGTGGCCGTCCTCGTCAAGGATGAGCTTGACTTCACCGCTCTCAATGTCCATGCATCCGCGCTCCTTGCGCAGACGGGCACGGTGGCCGTACAGCTCTTTCATGGCAGGCAGCTGGCTCAGCACCTCGGCATACTTGGCCTTGATCTCAGCATCCGCGGTCCCGGCCAGCAGAGCATTGATCTCAGAGTACACGCCCTTGACCCGGCTGCAGATGATGGACTTGACAAAACGGTAATCGGTCAGGTTGCCGTCTTGATCCAGCCGCATGAGGCAGGAGAACGCCAGACGCAGCTCTTTCTCATTCAGAGAGCAGATGCCATTGGAGAGCTGCTTCGGCAGCATGGGGACGACCTGGTCGGCATAGTAAACACTGGTAGCACGGCTGAATGCTTCATTGTCCAGCTCACTGCCAGGCTTGACATAATTGGAAACATCCGCAATGTGGACGCCCAGCTCAAAGCCGCCGTCAGAAGTCTTGGTCAGGCTGATGGCATCGTCGATGTCCTTGGTCTCGGCGCTGTCGATGGTGAAGATGGGCAGGGCACGCAGGTCCATGCGGCCCTCACAGTCGGCCTCGGAGATCGCCATGTCCTCAAACTTTTTGGCTTCTTCCCGCACCTTATCCGGGAAACGGCTGCGGATGTCCTTGGCGTAGAGCAGAGCCTTGGCGCAGCGCTTGGCCTCGTCCGAGCTGCCAAACCGCATGGCAACACCCACGCGGTGGTCTTCCTGACGGTTGCCGCGCATGAGGATCTCCACAGCGACCTTGTCGCCGTCCTTGGCACCGCCCTCGCAATCCCGCATGAGCTGCATGGAAATGGCCGGGCAGTCGTCCGGGACGAATTTCAAACGGCCATCCACCCGGCGGGCCGTGCCCACCAGGTCATTTTTCTCGGTGAGGATGGCAAGGATCTCGCCCTCATCACTGCCCTCCACACGGGGGTGGGCAAACTTCTCCACCAGCACCTCATCGCCCGGCATGGCACCGCGGGTAAAGCGGCCCGGAATAAAGATATCACTGGTGCCATCGTCCAGCATAACAAAGGCAAAGTTCTTCCCCAGCTTGACCACCTTGCACAGCAGGGCTTTCTCCGCGCGGCCCGAGCGGACGGTGAAGAACACGCCCTGCTTCTGGCAGATGACCGCCTCATGCACCAGCTGGTCCAGTGCTTCCATCACCTTGCGGTCCGCACCGCGGTCTCCGCCAAACTTCGCTTTCAGATCCTTGACGGTGCAGGGCTGGTTTTGGATCGCATGTTCAATTTTATCGCGTAACGGCATAATTTTCTCCTTACTTCCAACGGCTCTGCCTCCACCGGGCTGCGAGCCTTTTCACACAGCGGGCACACTCCCGCACTTCCCTCCTGCCGCCTGCGGCACATTCCCGAGGCAGCAGCTTCTCCTAACGAGTCATCAAATGATTTTGGGGATTTCCGGGCAGAAAAACAGCCCCGTCCTACACGGGGCTGCATACGCGTGCTCAGGCCAGACGGCTTGCAAACACACAGGCCAGGATCGCCACCACAAAGAAGACGATGCCTGCAATGCGGGTCACCTTTGCCAGCATCTGGTCGGCCGGGGTCAGGCGAGCATTGTGTCGCGCCGTAGGCACTCCGTTGATGGCGCCGGACAGGCCCTGACCATGGGTGTGCTGCATCAGAGTGAGGAACACGATAGCGGCAGAAACGATGAGCAGGATGACGCCGCCGACGATTTCAATGACAGACATGGATGAAACGCTCCTTTGATTTATCAAAAATTTAAGATCAACCATACAAATACAAGTATATAGTATCATACTCCGTGTGAAATTGCAAGCAAAATTGAATTTTACTCCCCTGCAGCGTCCAAAGCGTCACACACCCGCGCGAAGATGGCCGCACTGGTCCGCGACGGGCCTGTCTGGCCGTCCTGCAGCACCACAATGGTATAGCGTGGGTTCCGGGCCGGATAGAAGCCTGCAAACCAGTAATTTTTCAGCTCTTTTCCCGCCGCAAACTGGCCGGTCTGGGCGGTGCCCGTCTTCCCGGCGGCGGTGCCCTCTGTGGGGGCCGCCTCATGGCCCGTGCCCTCCGTGACAACACTTGCCAGCAGCTCCCGCAATGCCCGTGCAGTCTGTGCAGAGAACACCCGCCGGGCGCTGCGGTGGGCCAACGCGGTCAGCGGTTCACCGGTCGTCTCATCCAAAGTGCATTCCAGAAAGAGTGGCTCCCGCCAGATACCGCCCGCCGCAATGGTGTTTATCATGGCGGCAATTTGGATCGGTGTAGCCAACAGCTCCCCCTGCCCAAAGCAGAAATTGGCAAAAGCCCCGCTGGATGTGAGTGTTTCCGCCTCCGGCAGCTGACCGGCAGCCGTGCTCAGGGTGTCTGCCAAATTCAGCGTCCGGCCAAAGCCGAGGCGGACAGCCATTTCCCGCACCCGCTCCGGGCCAAGCTCCTGCCCCAGCCGGATAAAATATCCGTTGCAGCTTTTCTGCAGGGCGGCTGCCAGATCCACTTCTCCGTGAGGGACACCTCCGGCACAGCGGAACACCTGCCCATCCACAACGCAATAGCCCGGGCAATCCCACACAAGGCCTGTCTTCCCCGCTTCCAGCGCTGCGGCAGCCAACACCGGCTTGAAAACAGAACCCACCGCATAGGCCTGAAATGCCCGGTTCACAAGCGGGCTGTCCAGAGCATTCAGGCTGGCGGAGACATTTTCCGGGTCAAAGCCCGGTGTACTGGCACAGGCCCGCACTTTTGCACTGGCCGCATCCAGTACCAGAATGCAGCCGCTCTGCATCGTCTGGACCGCCACGGCTTCTGCCGCGCGCTGGATGGACCGGGAGAGAGTCAGTTGAACCCCCACTGCGCCGCTGTCCGATTTTACAAGCTTCGGCTCTGTCCCGCTCCGGAGCTTTCCCTGTGCGTTGACCGCACAGACCAACTTATCCTGTGCCCCGGTGCCGGAGAGCAGATCCTCCAGCGCTGCCTCCAGCCCTGCGACGCCGTGCCCCTCGCCATCGAGATAGCCCAGCAGGGCCGACGCCAAAGGTGCATCCCCATAGCGGCGCTGGACAGCATAGCACCACGCGCCCATTGCAGAGACATCCCGCGTCACCTCTACCAGAAACGGCCGGGAGGCGTTCCGTTTCTGGTAGAGCATTGCCTGACCGGCCTTGCTGGCATACGGGTAAAGTTTTGTGTAGCTTCCCTCCCCGGGCAGACTAAGCGCCAGCCACTGCTCCCCAAGCCCGGTGAGCAGGTGACCATTGCAATCGTAAAAATGGCCCCGCCGGGCCGGGAACGTTAATGTGGCTGTGCTCTGCGCTTCCGCCCGGGCTGCATAGGCCGTGTTGGAGCAAAGCCAGAACAGCCTGCACAGCACCACTGCAAAGCCAAGCAGCAGTGAGCCATATAGCACCAGCACCCGACGGCCCGACATCAAAAGCCCCCTCTCCCGTTCCATATCCGGTTACAGTATGGACGAAAAAGAAAGGGTGCATTCGTCAAGCTCTTAAAGAAAGACGCAAAAGAGGCGGAGCCTCCGAAGAGACTCCGCCTCAAAAGTGCGCTTAACAGTATTTGCAGTTTTAGGGAGCGACTGCGGCTTAGTACATGCCGCCCTTCCAAACCACACTTTTGGAGCCGAATCACGAATATCGGGAAACGTAGACTTTTGTAGAATTATCAAGGCCACAAGCCGATTTTTCCAGATTCTCCGTTTTTGCACGATCCACGCTTTTCTACGCAAATCTACGCCACTTACCGGGTGATTGGCGTAAGTTTTGGCGTAAGTTTCGGCGTAAGCAATTCCGCTTCATGCGTCGAAAATCACAGGTTGCCGGCGATCTGTTCAAAGGCTCTTTCAACCGATTCAAAACTGCTGTGCGTGTAGACATCTAACGTCACACTGGCATTGGAGTGTCCCATCAGGTATTGCAGGCTTTTTACATCCAGCCTGGCCTGCTGAACATTGGTGCAGAAGGTGTGTCGCAGCACATGAGGTGTAATGCGCGGAACAGGTTTGCTGTACGCCTTCTCAAACTTTCCCTGCACGCCACGCATATAGTTTTCCAAGTGCATTGCCACTTTCGGCATTCCGGACTTGTCCAGAAAGAGGAATCCGCTGCAACCATCCACCAGCGCTTCCACTTTCGTGGACGCTCTGGCTTTTACTACACGCCGCAACGCTGCACAAACGGTATCTGTCATGGGGACATTGCGGATACCACTTTTTGTTTTCGGCGGTGTGACAAAGTAGGGCTTTTCAGCCGTCCGGCAAAGCTGCCGCCGGACATGGATACAGTGCCGTTCAAAATCGATATCTGCTCGTGTCAGGCCATACAACTCACTCACACGCAAGCCGGTTCCCATAAGAATGACGATATCATCATAATAGTTGCCGCCATAGTCTTGAACGAATTGCAGATATTTCTCCTGCTGTTCTCTGGTCAGGGCATTGCGCACATAAGCGTCCTTCGGCACAACGTCCGACAGCTTGAACTTAAATGGATTCTTGCGGATGATGTCATCCTCCACCGCCATCTCAAACGCCGGTCTGACAACGCTTTGCAGGATTCCTATGGTGTTTTGCTTGAAACCGCTGTCATGCAGAAACACGAACCAGCCTTTCGCATCGGACAATTTTACCGTTTTGATGGCTTTTTGCCCGAAAGGGTCAGCATGAATCCGCTTGACCGCTGTGTTGTACGACCGAAGTGAATTGGGTTTCAACCCACGTTTCAGGTTCATATAGCGGTCAACCAGATCAGCCACCGTCATCTCTCCGGCGGCGTAGTCGATACCGTCTGCCAGATCACGCCACAGCTCATCCTCTTTTTCCGCAGCTCTGTCAGGGATTTAGCGTAAATACAACGCCGTTTCTTGTGGATATCGGTATAACGATAGTCGTAGGTGCCGTTTGCTCTCTGGCTTTCGCCATCTTTCAAAACACGGCCCTTGCTATCCTTGCGCTTTTCAGGCATTTAGAAGCTCCTTTCTGTGAAAAGCGCATCTATAAGGTCAGTGTCAGTATAACACATCAACCATGCGATTTCCACCGATATCGTACAGAAAAGACGTTGCACAGTTCTCAAATAGAATACGTCATCTGAGAAGGTTGCCGCCAGATTGTCCGGGTCCTGTGGAGCGAGAGCCGAACGGAAACCGTGAAAGCAGTCCCAGTAGATGTTGCCTTTAGCTCGTTCCGGGTCAAGGTGCTCGCTGTTGGAAAGGTTGAAACTGCGGTCATTGTGCTTGGGGTTATAGGTGCCGTGGGTTCCGGCTCGTCCGTTGTGTCGCGTTAATTTCAGATAGACATCCCTCTTTTCCTGTATTTTTTGTGTACGGCCACTCGTGCGATCAAATCACAGAAGTGATACAATTCCTCTAAGCAACGGGTCTCGCATTTCAAGACCGTGTCTTGAAATCTTCTCTCGGTTCTGGCCAACCTGCTGGCCGGGTTTTGCGCGGCCCTCTACGCCGAGGTGCTTGCCCGTTGCCGCAACGCCCCTCTACCCCGTTTTTCATCACCGCGGCCATCCCCCTCATCCCCGGCAGCACCCTGTATTACTGCATGAACGCCGTCGTCTCCAACGACCTGCCCCGCCGCGAGCATTTTGGGGAGCAGACCTTTCTGGCGGCGCTGGGCATTGCGGGCGGCATGGCCATCGCCTGGTGTCTGGCCGATTTAAGCCGGAAACTCCGGCGGCGGCTGTGAAGCGCGTGCTGCGCCGCGCCCCGGCTGCTTGACAAGCTGGTTTTTTCTGGATACAATACAAAGAAAAAACCTCGGAGACGCTCCGGGAAAGGAACCTTTACATGAGATCGAACACGAAACAGGCCCTGCTGGTGACGGTGGTGGGCGTGACGCTTTTTGTGGCGCTGCTGCGGCTTTCGGACGTTTTGGCCTTTGCCGCGCAGCTGGTGGATCTGGTGCTGCCCATTTTGGCAGGCGGCATTCTGGCGTTGTTCCTCAGCGTGCCCATGGCCGGGCTGGAAAAGCGGCTGGGGCGGCTGTTTGCCAAAGCGAGAAAGCAGCCCTCGGGCAAGGCGCTCCACCTGCTGAGCTTTCTGCTCACCCTGCTGGGGTGGTGCTGGTGCTGGTGCTGGCCCTGACGCTGCTGATCCCGGAGCTGGTGCAGTCCTTCCCACAGCCTGTATCTGCAAATTGAAGCCAACATCCCCCGCTGGACGGCCTACCTCCACGCCCAGGACCCCGACATGGGCTGGCTGATGAGCCGGTTGGAGGGCATCGACTGGGAGCAGCTGCTGCACAAGGTGACCTCCGGCCTCGACACGGTGCTGGTGAACGCGGCGGGGGCCGTTTCCGCCACGGTGAATCTTGTGGTGACGGCCTCCTTTGCGCTGATCATCTCCGTCTACCTCTCGCTGGGGGCACAGAGCCTGGGCCACCAGGCCCGCACCCTGGTGCGCGCCTACCTCAAGCCCGGCCACGCCGCCTGGGTGCTGAAGTTCTGCCGCCTGTTCCGCCAGTCCTTCGCCAACTTCCTCACGGGCCAGTGCAGCGAGGCGGTGATCCTCGGCATGCTTATGAGCCTCGCATTCTCCCTCTTCCGCATTCCCTACGGCAGCCTGGTGGGGATGCTCACCGCCATCTGCGCCATCATCCCCTATGTGGGGGCGCTGCTCTCCTGCGTCATCAGCGTGTTTCTGGTGCTGCTGGTGGACCCCCTGCTGGCGGTGCGCGCTTTGCTGGTCTACCTTGCGGTGCAGTTCATCGAGAACCAGTTCATCTACCCCCGGGTGGTGGGCAAATCGGTGGGGCTTTCGCCCCTGTACACCCTGTGGCAGCCATGATCGGCGGCAAGCTCTTCGGCATCCTCGGCATCCTCTTCTTCATCCCGCTGACGGCGGTGGTGCTGGAGCTGGTGAAGGAAGACGTCTGCCGCCGCCTGCGCACCAAAGAGACGCTGCAATAAATAAATAAATAAATAAATAAACAAACAGCGGCCCCGCAGACCTTTTTCAAAGTCTGCGGGGCCTTGTGCTGGGGGGCTATTTTACCTGCACGGTCATGGTTCGGTCACTGCCCGGTAGCCGCGGATGACGCGCCACTTGGCAACGCCCTTGTCCGGCTTAAAGCTGCCGTCGGCGCGGGCTTTCAGGTAGCCCTGCTCGATGGCCCACTGGGCGGCTTGGGCCAGCTCCGGGTCGGCTACATCCGCAAAGGCGGGCAGAGTGGCCGGGGCCGGGCGGCCTGCGGTGTTCCAGAGGAACATTGCCAGCTCGGCGCGGGTATGGGGCACGGCCCACCCCTGCAGGCAGGAGCTGGTCAAGATGAGCTCCGTGCCCACCTGATAGGCCACGACGCCCGCCACGCCCACGACTGCGACGCCCACCAGAAGGGTGTCGAAGCCGTCTCCGCCGTCTGGGCTGCCCTCGCCGCTCTCGGCGGTGCGCCAATGGCCATAGAAGGTCACGTCCCGGTCGAGGTTGCCCACATGGTCCGCGCCCGGGCCCATGTAGTAGGGGCTATCCTCCAAGCGGGTGCCGTCTTCGAGGAACCAGCCCTCAAAGAGGCGGGCTTCCTCCTCGCTGCCGATGATCGCACCGGGGATCTGCATCGACGGCTCCGCTTTGTCCCCGGGCGGACGACCCAGTAGGCCGTATAGTCTGTGGGGGCCTGCTCCGGCCGGGCGATCTTCGCCTTCTTGCTCTCGTTTACTTTGCCTTCCCACCAGAGCGAGGCCGTCCAACGTTCCGAACTGGTAGATGGTTCCTTCCGGGCAGGTTTTCTTTCCGGCAAGCAAGTCCTCTATGGTTCGGTTGCGCTCGGTATGACGAATCTTCGCATTGCGGGCGTTCTTGTTCTCCACAAAGTGAGAGTAGTGGATTTCATAGAACATCTTCTCCACATCGCTGAATGCGGTAGTCTGTTTATCCTTGTCGGATGCAGAACGGATGCCATGATAGCAGTCCCAGTAGATGTTACCTTTAGCTCGTTCCGGGTCAATGTGCTCGCTGTTGGAAAGACTGAAACTGCGGTCATTGTGCTTGGGGTTGTAAGTGCCGTGTGCTCCGGCTCGTCCATTGTGTCGTGTTAATTTCAGATAGACATCCCTCTTTTCCTGTATTTTTGTGTACGGCACTCATGCTATTAGATCACAAGAGTAATACAATTCTTCCAAGCTAAGGGTCTTGCATTTCAAGATCAAGTCTTGAAATCTTCTCTCGGAATCGAGAGGTAGTCCTTTCAAAAAAGGATTTATGTGGTTGTCATACTGCAAAGAAAGTGACCTACCGCTCCTTCCCTCAGTGGGAGATCATAACGTTTGTCTCTTTCTGCTTAGAAGAGTTTGCTTCTGCTCTGCAAGAAAAAGTATAACAGAGAAACTCATACTCGAACAGGAACTGTGAGTTCCTAATTTTCGGTGAAAGTAGGAAATATCGTTCCCATTTCTTGTTGCATCGCTATTCTTTCTTTGCGGAAAATCACTAAGATGCTGCATCTCTGCAATTATCATAGCACCTGAAATCACTAAAGTCGTGGGCCTCGTAGGCCTATTATTGGCTCCCCAAGTGAACCTGTTTTGGTTACTTTTTCCTGATTTTAGTATAAGGTTTAGCGGGGGCTTCTTTCATTTCAACAGCTTGCCGGGAGAGAGCGCAGCAACAGCGGAGCTGCTGGATCTGCCGCCATTTTGCGCCAGATAATACCCAGTAGGATATGACGCACAGCATCATATCCCAGTTCAGCTCGGTCAGGTGGCGCAACTTGTCGTACTCGCCGCCGAAATACTTGGAGCCTTTCATGTCCTGCAAGCTGACGAACTCAATGCGCTTATACAGCTCCTCTCCCTGTGCGGCGGCATCCAGATAGCCTTGCTCGTCCAGCACATGGGGCTGCCCGGCAAGGGCATCCACATGGCTGACAAACAGATAGCCGGACTCCCTGCCCAGAAAGCGCACATAGTCGCTGTACCAGCTATTGGCGATGGCTGGGCGGTTGGTGACGATGAGCACCGTCTGTGCATCCACCTGCTTGCAGAAATCGTAGACGGAAAGGGTCTTGCCAAAGCGGGGCTTGGCGTTCCAGAGGTATTCCCCGCCGGGGTGGCTCTGGTAATAGGTCTTGGTGTCGCGGACAGCCCTTGCCTGTTCTTCCCCGCAGGGTGTAGGCGATGGCGGCATCCAGCTGCACCCTGCCCCGGTTCATGCGGAAATCCTGAAAATATCGCCGGGACTGCTGCCCATCCAGATGGAACCACTCGTTTTTGCGGTCGTTCTCCACGTTCAGCTTGCGGAGGTAAGCGTGGAAATCGTGGTCGGTGAACACCTCTCCGCTGCCGTCATCGTAGACGGCATTGCCCCGCCACTCCTCATGGTACAGCACATCGGCGGTGTGGGTCTGCTGTTTCAGGCGTTTGTCCACCGACTGCTCGGTGTAGCCGATCTTCGTCCAGCCGTTGTGCCGGGCAATTTCCGGGGTGGTATAGGCGTAGATCATGGGCACCACCTGCCGGGCAGTGCGCAGGGTTATGCCAGCCATTATGCCATCTCCTTTACATGGGTCTCGATAAATTCGATCTCGTCCGCAGTCAGGTCATACTTGCGGTAAAGCTGCCGGTCAATTTCCGCCACCGACTTGCTCCAATCAATGTCGGAATGGTCGGTAAAGTCTTGAAGGGGGAACGTATTTCCATTTTTCACGAGTATTTGCTTGCGTAATCTTCAATATTCCAAGCATTGCTCGCACGAATTTAGTCTTTATGTAAGCCAGACAGTTTTCCGCCTCGCTTCGAGTTTCAAAGCCACCAATTGAAAGGAATGTTTCGGTTGCCCCAACAAAGGGAGCTTCAACAAGCGGACTTGACATTACTTCGCCCAACGCTCCGCTTCCACTCGCCTGAGGAATGAATACTTTATATTCCGCAAAGCTTTTGGGTGGGTTTTGATACTTCAACTTTGTCCAGTAGTACACTCTTTTCAAATTTACAAGTCCGAGAAAGACAGCATACTCGTTAGTATCTACGGGCTTTTCTTCAAAGAACACAATGTCTTTCAGAATTTTAAAAGCACCGGACCCCACATCGTATTTATGACCTTTTGATTGAAGTCTTTCAATTTCTGGGTGTTCTTCCAAAGCAACCGTGGATAGTTTATATACACCTCTGCCTGAAATCATGGTGCTCAATGGTACTTTTTATTGCAGGCTTGACTTTTTCAAAATCCTATTTAATTCTTCATAGGGTGTAAATGTTCCTATTGCACCATATTGCTCTAACATATTGCGATACGAAACCACAATACCGCCTTTAATGTCTGTGTTCGCAAACATTTTGCTACTATCAGCTTCATAATAAAGAATTTTGAGGTGGTCGTCATTCAACATTTTTTCATTCCATGCTTTCGGCGTAGAACCAGCATTGAACAGAAAGAACGTGCCGGATGAATCATCTCTACTTTTTCTGCTATCTCATAAGACGCATCCAGAAACTTGTTATATACTGGCGGTGCAAACGTTCCATTATCGCCAAGGGTTTCATCCTGATACGGTGGGTTTCCGATGACATAATCAAACTTCATGCTGGTACTCCCTTCCCGAATGGTTTCAAAGTTCTGGGCGGTTCCATGGCTGCCCTTGCGCCAGTTTTTCACTTTACAGGATACCGTGGGCGGCTGCGGCTCTGCCGCCCCGAACATGGAAAAGAGGTCAAGCTGTTCTGCCTCCGGCTGAGGCTTGCCGCCGGGCACGGACAGGCGCAGGCCGTCCATTTGCCACAGGTTCCAGCTGATGATGTTGGCGATAGGCTGTAACTCTTCTTTTTTGTGGGTTTGCGCTGCCAGCGGACTTGCAGATGCTCTGCATAGGTCAACAGGAGGTTGACCCGTGCCAGCAAAAAGATTATCGCCCTGATACTCGTAGCCGTAGGTGGACTGCACCGCATGGGTGGCATATTTGTGCCACTCGTCCTCTGTGGCAGCGTTCTCGCTTACCACACGCAGCTTGCGGTCCAGAATGCCAATGCGCCGGGCTACCGGGATCATCTCACCGGTGGCGGCATCGTACCGGGACGCCAGAAAGGGGCTTCGCCGCAGGTCACCTCAAGCGGCGGCTCTGCACATACTGCACCCATGCCGGGGTCCTGCCCTTGCAAACTGGGAACTGCACCGGCGTTTCCACCGTCTGCCAGCCTTGGGGCAGCTCCACCGTGAACTGCCCGGCGCTCTCCCCTGCCCCCCCAGCGCACGGAACCAGTCAGCGTCCAGTGCGTTGTTCATCTTGTTGCAGACCCATGCCGGGCTGAACACCTCGCCTTTTTGCGGGTGCGCTGCTGCTGGGTGTCGGTCTGCTTCATCATCCGGGGCAGCACCACCTCGTAGTGGGTCAGCCCGAGCTGCTGGGTGGTGATCTGAGATCTATCCGTCACCGGCTCGTACATTACCGTTTGCAGTTCCTCCGGCGGGTCGGTTGCCCAGATGATGTTTTTGCCGGTGGATTTATCTTTTAGTAGCGTATCCAGCACCGCCTGCACTTCCGGTGCGTGAAAGTCGATCAGTTGTTCCAACGGGGATTCCCTCGCTTTGCCTTAGCGTTGCGGCGGAAGTAGCATCATTTCACTAGTTCGCCCTATACTAGCATTATATGCTACTTTTTTGCCATGTCTAGCATTTTACACCACTTTTTTCATAGAAAGACTAGTAGTGCCACATATACTAGTAGGTAAAGAAGGGTGGGAAAACTAATGTTCGGGGAACGGCTAGCTGAACTTCGCAAAGTTAAATGATGACACGCAGCAAATCCTTGCAGATAAGATTGGCTTTTCGGTCTGGGCTGTCCGTGCATGGGAGCAGGAAAAAAGAACTTCGCCGCCAAGTGACGCACTGCTTGCCATCTGCAAGCTCTACGGTACCTCCGCCGACTACCTGCTGGGCCTGACCGACATCGATCCCTCAGACGAGGCTCGCAAACAGCGCCAGCGCCTGACCGAAGAAGAACAGAACGAGATGCACCGCTACGAAGAATATTTGTTGTGGAAACGCAAAAAAATAAGCCGCCCAGCAAGACCGTAAGGTCGCTGGGCGGCTGTTGTTTTATACAGAACATTGAATCAATTCCTATACAGAATCGCCAAATGCCTCGTTTTTTATTGATGAGATCCATCATTGGTAGTATAATAAAATCAAATTTTAGAGTTCGCTCTCACAAAGTACAATTTATAACACACCGATTGTGCTACTATATAGCAGGAAGGAAAAATCATGGACGTATCTGTAAACAGCACTATCATTCAAGTTTCCTCCTCGTAAAAAACGAAACCCATTGCTTTGTTGGCAATCTCCTATTGATGGAAAAGACGATTTACTCGATTTGCTTAAAAGATATTCAAGACCCAACTCTATTTCAATTCACGAAGCAGCGATTTGGCGATGGTACTGCTGCTTCACCTGAAACAAGTTCAGCAATCTCAATCGAAAAAATGAAAACTCACGTGTTCCTAAGAAGTTTGACAAAAAGGTATTAGACTTGTTCCTTTTTGATTCGCTCCTTACAAGAATCTGCCGATTTTTACCGAAATTGTAAAAGAAAATGGGATTGAGCTTTATCGGTATGCTTTTTTCACAGTTCTAACGGCGAAGGTGGTGACCGTGCAGATTTCGTCGTGAAGAGGGAGACGATGTTAAAGTTGGACCAAATGACGCCATTTGTAGACGTTTCCATGTTTTTATTGCGTATATCCGAGACCCTCAAAATACAACTGCTGTTATGCTAACCGAGGCACGCGGTCGCAATGGCATCGCCGATCCTATGCGTTGGCAGGTAAAGAAACTTCTTGGAACAATTGATAAGAACAAGTATTCTGTACTTGCTCAAGAATTCATTGATGATGAAGCTCTGCAAACCTTTATTGATTCTAATCCGTGGGGGAGAGATTCAGCTAATCAAGGGAAAAGACACCAGCGAACGGGGAGATTTGCTGGAATACACAAAACAGACCTTAATGATGACGCTCAAGCTAGCGCCTCAAAAGGATGGAAAGCGTGGAACCATTGCTCAGGCCATTCGTGATAAGTTTTTCCTTGGTCAGCCTATTAACGGCATCGAAGAAATTGACGATTTCAAGCCAGACAAAATCAAATTTTCTGTCAAAAGTAACACGTCCGAACGCTTTTTTACTGTTGATAAACCCTTATCCGGTGGTATCCGCAGAGTACTAGACCAAAGCATCTTGATGGTAGATGGTTTATCCAATGATGTGAGAATTCTAAATGAATTCAAACGGATATTCGTAGAAGATCACTTATCTCAATAATTTTATTATAATTATAGTTGCGACTCTGAAGTCGGAAAGGGGTGATTGTGTGAAGCCTGAAATAAAAAAGATTTTCTGTTGTCTATATTCAATAATGTTTGGTTATGGGCAGTCTTTCTTATAGTCACTCTTATTATATATTCACTATCCGAAAGAAAATGCGATGCTATTCCAAAGACTATTTGATATTCGTGGAATTATTAGCGATTATCGCAAAGTGTTTAAAAGGCGTAAGGATTTTATTTATTTGTTGATAGTAGTTTCACTTTTGGCCAGAATCACCACATTACTAAATTTGGATTCCAAAGAAAGTTTCTCGCAAATAGGTGTCATTTTATCTTTGTTAGTCTCGGCAATCATCGGTCTCATTCCCATGATTCTCGACAAAAGCGATAGCATTCAAAATGTATCTTCCAAAAACTACTCTCATAAACGAAAACTGGATTTTATTGAGGACACCGTTCAAACCGGAATGTTTGACATTTTAATCAGCATTATTGATTTGATTCTTATTTTCTTATCAATTGGAACCACCTCAGAGAATCCCAACAGTCTTTCGTTTTCATTCCTTGTTTATTCAATTTATTGGTTATTTTATTTGTTTTCTTTTTAATATACTTATTATTATGCATAAGTTATATGTAGTTTATTTTAAATAACATAACAATTGCCCTTAATGATATACCGTCTGCTTTTCAGCGCTTATCATTAAGGGCAATTGTTTTTATAACATTTTGGAGATATACTCTCGCAATCCATCCTCCGTCCGAATATCATACTTCTCATCCACCTTTTTGAAGTACGCCTTCATCGCATCCAGCGAAATCTCCGCATGAGAAGTTTCGTCTGGCAGAAAGCCCTTCCGGGCCTCCAGCCAAGGCGCTTTCTTTGTGGGTGATGCTTTCCAGAACCTTTCCGCTGTACACACCAAAGGTATCCAGACACGGTCTACCACCTCTTTGGCCTCCGGGGTAAGTGGCAGCGCACTCTCCTTCAGCGGAACAAAGGGGGCATCAAACAACGGTTTGTCGTACATGCCGCCCATGCCGCCCATATCACCAGCAGGTGCTGCGGGTGCCGGGGGTTCCGGCAGGTCAGCGACCAGGCTCTCAGTGGTCAGGACCATCTCAGCAACGGAGGCTGCGTTCTCCAGAGCGGAACGAGTGACCTTGGTCGGGTCCACAATGCCAGCGGCGATCATATCGTCCACGAAGACCTCGTTCTGAGCGTCGAAGCCGTAGTTGGGCTTGTTGGCAGTGATGATCTTGTCGATGATGACGCTGCCCTCCAGGCCGGCGTTCTTGGCGATCTGGCGCAGAGGAGCTTCCAGAGCCTTCAGCACAATGCGGGCGCCGGTGCGCTCGTCACCCTCCAGGGTATCGCACAGAGCCTTCACGGCGGGGATGGCGTTGATGGGGGCAGTGCCGCCGCCAGCCACAATGCCTTCCTGAACGGCTGCCTTGGTGGCGTTCAGAGCGTCCTCGATGCGGAGTTTCTTATCCTTCATCTCCACCTCGGTGGCTGCGCCGACCTTGATGACGGCCACACCGCCGGCCAGCTTGGCCAGGCGCTCCTGCAGCTTCTCGCGGTCGAAATCGCTGGTAGCAGCCTCGATCTGGTTGCGGATCTGAGCCACACGGTTGTGGATGGCTTCTTTGTCGCCTGCACCGCCAACAATGGTGGTGTTCTCCTTGGTGACCTTGACCTGACGTGCATGGCCCAGCATCTGCAGGGTTGCATCTTTCAGCTCATAGCCCAAATCAGAGGAGATGACGGTGCCGCCGGTCAGGGTTGCGATATCCTGCAGCATCTCCTTGCGGCGGTCACCGAAGCCGGGAGCCTTGACAGCAACCACGGTAAAGGTGCCACGCAGACGATTGACGATCAGGGTGGACAGGGCCTCGCCCTCGATGTCCTCTGCAATGATGAGCAGCTTCATGCCGTTCTGAACCACCTGCTCCAGCAGGGGCAGCAGATCCTGAATGACGCTGATCTTCTTATCGGTGATGAGGACAGCGGCGTCATCCAGGACAGCCTCCATCTTCTCGGTGTCGGTGACCATATACGGGGTCAGGTAGCCGCGGTCAAACTGCATACCCTCGACGATCTCGTTGTAGGTCTCAGCGGTGGTCTTGTTCTCCTCAATGGTGATGACGCCATCGGAGGTGACCTTCTCCCTGGCCTCTGCGATCAGGCGGCCGATCTCGGGGTCGCCTGCGGAGATGGTGCCGACACGAGCGATGTCGTTGGCATCCTTCACCTTCTGGCTGTGGGCCTTGATGGTCTCCACAGCGGTGGCGACTGCCTTGCTCATGCCGCGGCGGATGTCCATGGGGTTGGCACCGGCGGTGACGTTCTTCATGCCCTCGGTGACCATCGCCTGTGCCAGAACGGTTGCAGTCGTGGTACCGTCGCCTGCCGCGTCGTTGGTCTTGGTAGCGACCTCACGCACCAGCTGTGCACCCATGTTCTCGAACTCGTCTTTCAGCTCGATCTCTTTTGCAATGGTCACGCCATCATTGGTGATGACCGGGGCGCCAAACTTCTTGCTCAGCACCACGTTGCGGCCCTTGGGGCCCAGGGTGATCTTCACGGTGTTTGCCAGCGTATCAATGCCAGCGCACAGTGCCTTGCGGGCATCCTCGCCCTGCTTAATCTGCTTAGCCATAATCAAATCGCTCCTTTTATAAAGCTCGAATTTCTTTTTATTGATGAGGGGAAACTGCTCAGTCTTCCACCACGGCCAGGATATCGCCCTGGCGCACGATGGTGCACTCCTCGCCGTCCACCTTGACCTCAGTACCGGAGTACTTGCTGGTGAGCACCTTATCGCCCACCTTGACAGTCATCTTGACTTCCTTGCCATCCACGACGCCGCCGG